>JAEIGA010000600.1_pt1 | contig 53393 bp, 110 predicted proteins | sample 9270691 | NCBI WGS metagenome assembly JAEIGA01 (sample SAMN17057246, study PRJNA624740) | gut metagenome | biome: biome; isolation source: fecal sample | host: Bos grunniens | place: China: Xizang | collected 2019 | reverse complement strand
AATAACTTTTTCCTTTAATCATATAATGTTGTCGGGTAAACTATTGTTCATTTATAGGGTTTAAAATCAGTTAAACTGTTACTTTAATATTGTTTCGTAAACTATTGATAAAAAGTTGCTTCCATTCTTGCCCCATCCGATTACTGCCATAGTTCTATATCACTTAATATAGGGTTAGTAAATGCTCCTATTCGTTGCATTGGCGATACAGGAGCTTGTTATTTATGAAGTGTTCACTCTTTCCTTCTACCTCTAATACTCTTTGAGAATCGAGAATAAATCGGAAATCATTCCCACGTCCTACTTCAAGAAGACTTTTTGCAAGGTTACATAGTTCCCTAAGTCTGATAGTGTCCTCTTCCGTCTGATTATCCCTAACAAGGTCTCTTACATATATATTGACATTTACAAAGGCTTCCTGTATCTGTGCGTTCTGGTTGGACAACATAGATATTACAATATCCTCATTGTTTGAACCAGCAGGTCTAAGTGTCTTGCTCAGCTTGCCATTTACAGCATTTCCCAAGGGTGAACCTTTGATGAACATGTAAATGTCATCCTTTATGTCAATATCAGACTTCATAATTTCGCTATTCTTGTTTCAGCTCTTTTCAGAGCCTTCTTTAAATACTTGGTTACTTCTTTCCTAGCAAAAAGTTCAGCACTCGCTAGGACATCCTTATTGTCTTTTGCTTCAACATATTCGGCGTAATTCATAGCCGCCACTACTACCAAAGCATAGGTGTTAGCATATCTACCAGCTAAATCGTCTATCATTTTTTGACCTTCCGTTGAACCTTCCCTACCATTCTTTACAATTCTAAAAGCTGATTCTATTTCTTTTCGACCTTGCTCATAGATTGCATATCCAATGGAGCTTCTAAGGTTACCCGTTTGGTCTATCCAACTTTCCAATGCAGTTCTATCTCTAACCTTGATTACGCATTGTTCCCCAAGATAAGATAAAGCCCTGACTATTTCTTCTCTTACAATCTCTAGCGACTGCTTTATGATTGCATGGACTTCGCTGAATGGTGTAGCCATCTTTACACCCATAACTTTGCTTGTAGTTGGTATCTGTGAAAGCCTTTCACGGAAAATGTCCTAGTCACACCTCCAAGGAATGTCACCCTTACAGCTTCTCCTATAAAGAATTCCCTTACATTTGAATCTAGATAAATCGTATAAGAATACTTATGTATAGAGCCATCTTCAAACTTCACCTCATTTGACTTCCCGTTTGAAGGTACTGCGTCACATGGAATGTTACCTTCCCATGTGCTTGCTCCTTCATGGTAATCTCCGTTTGAATCTTCATAACCTTCTGAGGTTATCTTGTATTCTAGGATATGAGGTTTTAATTTGAGTACCGCCATCTTTCTACTTGAATCAGATTATATAAACCATTGGCTTCTCATCCAATCCAACGGATGGTTCGCCAATGGAATTATAGAGGGAGTTAACTTTTTTCAAAATCAGATTCTTGTCAGACAAACTGAAAGATTTATCCGCTTCTGAAAAATTTGGAGCAGAGATAAGGGAATAAAGACAATCAGCAACAGCACCAATGAAAGCATTGCTTTTTGCTGCTTCCATATCAAATTCATCATCGGCATTTAAGCCTCTTAGAATCATCTTATTTTCGATGATACCACTACCGATTGGGTAGTGGATTTCATCTATCAATGCTTGCTTAATCGTCTTCATTGGTTATCAAGCCTTGTATTGTTCTACAGATGCTTTCAACTTAGCTTCATCTGCATCACTCAACTGATTAACCTTCGTAACGATAGTTGCATCGGTTGCGTTGACTGATACGCTGATACCCATAGCCTTCATTGCAGAAATGAAGCTAGCCTTGTTGTAGGATGAACCCCAAACAGTCACCTTTGTATCATCTGTGTCGCCAACCTCCATTGCTGTTTCTACTGGCTGAGCTTCAGAAACATCCAAAGTGTAGATTTGGTCAACATCTTCGATAATCGGTGCGCAGAAGGCTTGACCGCTAGTTACCTCACGAAGCGGATTTACCAAAGAATACTTGGAAATCAACTTGTAGCCTTGAATCAACGAGTAGATAACAGCTTGAACCTTATTTGTCTGTTCTGCCAAACGACCGTAAACAAATGCTCCAACCATTGTGTTACAAGTAAACACGAGCTTGTTAGCGTTCCACGGCTTAACAGTCTGTTTTACGCCGTTTGCTTCCAAGATTACAGAGCGGTCAATAACCTTGAACTGGATGCCGTTGTTGTCATCAGCAAACGCTTCTTGGAACTTAGTAGCAGTCGGAGTAGCCAAGTTTGTTTCTGAAGTGAACACCTGACCATTGTAGTTAGCAACCAATTCCTTTGCACCTCTTGTCTGACGCAACTTATCGAACATACTCTTTGCAATCCAAATGGTTTGAATAGCGTTACCATCGCCATCAGCCTTATCGATAACTCTCTTTATGTCTTCCAAGGATGGAGTACCAGCTTCTGTAGCACCGAAATTATGGTCTTCCAAATAGTTGAAGTTCAAACGCATAAGAGCATTTTCATTGTCTTCATCCTTGATAGCTACATAACCATTTGACAAAGCGAACAAGAAATTAAACTCGTTACGTTCATCGAGACCTGCATCACAAGCAACAGCATCGTTTGCTAACTTGTTAGCAATCTGAGCAGCATTGCCACCCTGTGCTTCCATTACATTGATATTGTTGATGTCAGATTCCTTCAATACCTTCTGAATACCAATCTTTGGCAACTTGCCGTTTGCAGAAGCAATCTTATCACGGCTCTTAATTGGTAATTCAGAATCAACAGCCACAATATCAGCAGCTACATAAGTGTTGTTTACAGATGCACTTTCCCACTTGTTATCGGGTGCATACTCTCTACGCAAGATAGAAGTATCTTTGTGCAAGTAAGTAAGCTGTCCGTTGCGCTTGCCATTGATTTTTTCAATGAGCATCTGCAACTTAGGGAAGAACTTTGAAACGTATTTCAAAAACAATGATTCATTCATATTCTACCTCCTTTTTAATCGTGGTTAAACACTAATGTCGGCAATGCTGTTTTCAATGCAGCCTTGATTCCATCAACAGGATATGGACTAGCCACATCATTCACTGTACCGCTATACATGATAGCAACAAATGGTTCAGCCTTTGCCTTGGTTGCATAAGCTACACCCACATATTCATGACCTTCCGGCAATGAAGCATAAGCATTACCGCTTACTGGCATAGGCTTGTATGTATCAGTCGCTGTATCACGGATGATAACATGACCTGCCTTGATAAATTCGGGAGCAAAGCCATCTACATCTAGAACCTTGCCGCCTTTGATGCCCGCAACGTAATTTCGGATTACGATAGGGTCTTTGTCGAATCCAAAGGATTCAATAGTGCCTAAATCGACTACACTCATCTTCTTTCAATTTTAATGTTAGAAACTCTCTGCCATTTCAGCGATTTGGTCATCACTGAACGGCTCTTCCTTATCTTTTGGCTTACCGCCACCAGCAGGTGGTGTTCCGAGGTGAGCCAATCCATTGTCAGCTCTTTCTTGGTTGTAAGCCTTTAAGTCTTCCTCAACTTCAGAAAAGAATTCTTCAAACTCTTCATCAGATTCGAAGCTCATCTTAGAAAAGCTTTTCAAGGTACGAGTGCCGAATGTCCCCGTATCTTTCAAAAGCTTTTCAAGCCTTGTCTTACGGCTATCGGTTGTCTTTTCTTGCTTCAAGGATGAAATTTCACCTGTCAGCTTTGCAACCATATCCATAAGCTGCTTCATCTGCTCGTTTTCTTCATTCTTTGGTTGGGGATTCTTTTTAGAAGTCTTAGTCTTAGCTGACGGAAGCGGTTCATCTTCATCTTCATCGTCTTCTTCATCTTTGACTTCATGTTTTTTGCGCCATTCTTCAAGCAAACGACTTGACTGAGACTGAGCAAATTGCAAGAAAGGTATAGCCGCTTCAATCTGAGTCTCGATTTCAGCGTTTACATCTTCTTCTGAGGCATCTTCAGCGGAAGTAAGGTTATTGGCAATCTTGGCAGCAATACCCTTTAATTCCTTTTGGTTGAACCCAAACGCCTTCACTTTCGGTTTCAACATGGTAAGAACCATTTGTTCTCTTGTCATTGTACAATCACTTTTAGTTAAACAAAAAGGTCTGCTTAGTACGAATACCAGCAGACCTCCCGTCAGACTTTCCAGTAATGTCAACGACTAAAAGTTTTTTCGACAAGTTCAGTGGTATGCGTCTTCACATACTTCATTTGCAAAGATACAAATATTATTTGAATATCAAACAACTTTGCATTAATATTTTACGTTAAAACAACTTTGAATCAGTTATTTATCTTTTTCAAGTTATCTCTCACAAAATAAGGCAATGTGCCTTTCATCTTTGCTTTCTCCAACCTTTTCTTATTATCAACAATCCAATCTTTAAAATTGTTCGGTAAGTCATCTACTTTATTAATACTTTCTTTTTTTTCTTCACTCCAAAATTCATCTTCTGCCTTCAATATAGGAATAACATAGCAACGGCACATAGGATGCCAACCCGTAAACTTAAAATCTTTAGGGTACTTCCCTTTCAAATCATCACATATATCAGTGAAGGGGACACCATTGCAAGTGTGATTGTTTGACAATTTAATTTCTTGACCGACTACAAAATCCATCTGTTCCCAACGCTTCTGTTCTGCTGTACGATATGCTAGATTGATTTCAGAACGAGCCAAACGGATAGAACGATATTCGCAATCATGGCAGTCAACGGCTTTTCCGTATTTCTCCTTGTAATCCTTTTGCAAGGACTTGAAATCTTGTAGATACTTAGAAATTCTCTTTGATAATGTAACTGCGCTTGTTCCTTTCTGAATTGCAGAAGAAATAGCATACTCTAGCTCTGTCTTGTAATTCTGAGACTGATTCCATATCTTTTGAGATAGGCTCATACCTTTATCTTTACGTTCTTGGAAAGCTTTTAGAGCGTCTGAATTGGTTTGGTAGTACACCTTATATTCCCTTCCATCGACTTTAGCTCCATAGGTCTTTAATACCTTATCTGCTACCAAATCTTGCACTAGATTGCTATTCTTCCATTCCTCCGAAGTTCCTCTGTATATAACCAAACTTATGTCAGAAACGAAGGTATTCTGCAGCTTCTTAACCCTATCTGTAAGTTCAGGATAATCCTTGAAATGAAACTCCTTTCCTTCATCCTTATACTTAACACTCTCAGCCATTTTTGCGGCTTCAAGATTAAGAACATCATAAATTTGCCTAACAAGGGCTACATAACCAGCAAGCCTCTTGTTAAGTGCATTATACTTACTTTTCTGATTGGGGATTTTCGGTTTAGCCATACATTCTCTTGAAGTTATTGCAATAGTCCTTATTCAAGAACATACTACGTTTTTGAAACTTACATTTACACAAGAAAAACTCTCCTTTGTAATTCTTTTCATGGTAATCAGTTGCATACTGACAATCTCTACAAAAGTAATTAGGTCTTTCTTTGGTCTTTTTAGCCATTACAATCGTGTTTCAACTTCAACTGCATAGTTATAGTCGATTTCGTTCCCTATATTGTCATAAATCGCTTGTCTGACAAAACGCACACCATTTGCCATTAAAGAAGTATTTCTTTCGTACTCCTTCAAAAGTTCAGAAATCTTCTTTTCTAATTCTCTCTTATATGTTCTCGCAATTACTATTTCCATTATTCTGCTGATTCAAATACATTATTAATCATCATATTGCTCGCTGCATCCTCGGATTGAATCTGCTTTAAAGTTTCTTCTGGATTGGAAGAAATGCCTAGATTCTTTATAGCTTCAAGCTGGCTCATGATAGCCTTACCGCCACTAGCTGTAATCCATTTGTCAATTTCAGCTTTTTCGTCATTCTGAATGAACGGAGTGATAATATGCTCTACCTCTACATTATCAACTTCTGAAGCCCATGATTTGTTCATTTCCTTCAAAAAAGCCTTGATTACATTTGTTTCCCTGTCGAAGAACTCATTCCATGTGCCGCTTTCATCACCTACTTTGAGATGGGCATCAGTCAACAAGGTCTGTCTTGCATCAAAACCAATATTTCCGAGCGACTTCATGTTCTCAAATGAAATATCGGGCATCTGAGCTTGCGTCCAAAACATATTCATCAAGGTTTCTACGTGGTATTTTAGAGCTTCGATAGATTGCGCCCAAGAAACATAGGAAACATCACCTCCGTTTTCCACTCTATACACTCTTCTAGCCTCTCCTTTTTTTTCTTCACCTTGCATACTACCAGCAACTTTTAAAACGGGAGCAGAATTATATGCGATAATATCAGAATTTCGTGATAGAGTATATTCGATTTCTTCACGGATGTATGAAAGCCCGTGATACACTGGGACTGGTCTGAAAGCATATACACCGGGTATTTTCATAATAGAAATAGGTTCGCCTCCTATTTCTTCTTCGTAATCATTCCCTTTGTGGCTCCATTTGTAATGCTTGTCTGCCGTATATGTCTCAAAGTATGTAATGTACTCATCTTTGACCTTTTTCTTATATTCGATGGACATAGCAAGCATATCTCCATATTCATCAAATAACGGATAGAGTTTACACCCATCCATAGGTGAATAAGTCTTGCACTTCAACTTATAACTGCTATTGAAGCCGTATAATGTGTTTTGGGATTTAACTGTGTACCAAATCGTAAATATTTCACAAGAGGCAAAGTAAGCATTTCCTCTTTTGATATTCTCTGAACTGATTCTTGAATATTTGTAGATTAATTCGATTGCGTTTGCAATCATTTGACGGGTTTTGTTATCCTCCGTATTGTGATAGATTCTTTTTGGAGGGATTGCAAACATAAATTCTGTCATTCTGCTAGTAAGCAGCTTTTCAAGACCTAGATAGATTCGTGATGCCTTTTCTAAAGTTCCATCTGAACGTGTCCTGTCTCTTCGGGATGTTATGTCTTCTACGATTTTATGCAATGTAGGTTCGTATTCCTTTCTAAGGTCAGACCATGCAGGAACGTCCACTGATTTAGTCTTCAAGTCGGCTATAATATCTCCGACTGGGCGTGATTTGTCCAATATTCTATTTATTTCGTCCATATATGGGTTATGCGCTCCTTCACGCATTGATTGTTATAACTGATGCAAATATAGCGAATTATTTGATAATTAAACAACTATATAACAAAAATATAAGGGTTTCGTTTCACAACGTCACCCTTAAAAGCTACTAATAAAAACTTAAAACAATGGTTACATGAATTATATCCTTAAAAACATTTCGATTCTATCTCTTTTCATACAATCCTCGTATCTCTCATTGAAACAATGATTGTAGCAAGTAAGTGTACGTAAATTGCAATTAATTGAATAAATAAAACTCTCATCACCTCCTCCGCATAACGGTTCAAGCTTTGTAGTATAATCAATATATGGATGCTTTAGTTCTTTCTTTGTAAGCAGATTGAATATATTTTCTACCTTCCATTCATTCCAACGCAACTTACTTAGTTGAATAGCAATCATAATTCCGAGAAATTCAGGATGACCATTAGTGTGATGATACACAAACATACGTTCATTTTTGTCATCATCTTTAATCATAATAGTTGCTCTTGTACTCATGTCACTCAAATTCTGTTTTGATAATTAATTCTCCATCTCTAATATCTTTTGCGATATTCTCAAAAGCTTCTGCTAATAACAAAGGAAATTTCAATTGATAATCTTCTTTCAATTTTTCTTCGGTAGTCCCTTCAAGTCCTGCCATATTACAAGGCTCTATTCCATCAACAAGACAATGATAGATATTATCAAGCCAAGCATATCGTTCATAATCTGTGTAATCTGAAATCAAATTCCAAACTCCATAATCGTCATGAATCCACCCCAATGGGTCTTTTATATTTGTCCTTACTTCTACGCTCATAATCTTGTTCTATAAATATTGCCATTCTTTGTTTCTGCGTTACCTTGGATAGTATTGGCTGTTATATTGCCGTTTTTGGATTCAGCATTTCCTTCTATATTACCTGATACGGAAACATCCCCGTTTTTAGAGATAACATTATTTGCATTGCCATTTATTGATATTGTGTCACAAGAATCAGCTTCAAGAGATTCAATATCACCGTTGATAGTGATGTTCACAACTAAAATTTCATTCCTATTGTTCCACTCTTCTATTGACATACCATCGACTATTATCTTCCCATTGCTAATAGTCATATTCTTTACATTAGAGAAATGTCTGTTTATAATCCTTTGATTGTAGTCCTTATGATCGGTTACATCTTCCCATGAACGCTTTACTCCGTTCACATAAGGTTCTCCATTTATCACTTCAATGTTTGTTATTAGCTTCATTCCATTGTAGAATGAACCTTTAATCATATTTATTTTGCAATTTTTTAACCAATCCATAATTATTATCTTTAAATGTTTTCTTTTTCTATTTCATTAACTTTAATTTCATCGCTAGACATCCAATAAATATTGTAAAGCTCGTACCCTAAATCTTTTAGATATAATCTGATTTCCCCTTCATATTTATCTTCAAACAAATATTGGTCAATTCCTCTAATTATATCGACCTCTCCAGTAGGATAATTTAATACTGCTATATCCATGACTATTCCATTTCATAAATATAATACTTAATAGTAGAACCTCCACATACAATAGTTATACTCTCTCCATCATTAGAGATTATTACTCCCTCTGTTACACAATCTATGCTGTGCCCTATTGTCTGCATGGCACATTTATACATATCACAATAACACTTATGCTTATCTTCATACCATTCACATTCATCAATAAGTTCTTCTTCTGAATCTTCTTTCAGTACAACATGCTTCCATCCGAATCTTTTTGGCAATGGATAAGAATATTCCGTTAAATAGTCTATTATCAGTCGGTCTATATCAAGTTTTTCAAGCAGAAGTTTTTCTATAAATTCATATTGAATGATTGGATTTAAGAGGCTTATAGCTCTTTTTGTTATTTCATTAAACCCAACCAATATGTCATCAGCTAAGACATGAATAGCTTGCAATTTGTTTTTCTCATCAATCTTATTGACTGCATAATCGAGTAATTCTTTCCCTTTTAACATAACCACTTAGTATAAATCGTTTGCACCAAATTCATTAAACAGGAGAACTTCTTCACCTTGATATTTAATAAAGTCCAACTCATAAAACCCCATTCCAAAACTATATTTAGGTAAAAGCTCCAAAGCTTTTTCTTTTGTTATAGGTCTTGTTCCTGCTCCTTTCCATCCATATCCATAACGATACATACATCGTTTTCCTTCTTTAATCCACTCTAATGCTTTTTCTTTTGTCTTATTTGCTTCCATTGCTCATTAAATTTAATTTTCAACAAAAATAAACTTCCAATCTTCAAATCTACATTCGGCTTTCATTTCTGCCACATATCTGTCGAAATCTTCTCTACTAACTTGCTCTTTATAGGACACCCAATTAAATTTGACCTCCTTGCAATGGTCATAGACCATTACGTTGTCCAACAAGATACCTGAATCAAGGATGGAAAATTTGACTTTCAATCTCTCCTGAAATTTTTCTGTTTCTTTATTAAACTTTTCAATAGCTTCGGCTCTCTGGTCTTCTATTTTGTTCTTGAATGCGATTTTTCTTCTTAAAAGAACATTTTCTTTTTCATAGTAGCCTTCATTGAATCGTTCTTTCATAAGGTTCTCATCTTCTTCAGTTAAAGGCTTCATTACAAATCTTTCTTCTTCGGGTGAATAAGGGTTAATCCATCTGCACCCTGTTAATTCATTAAGATACTCAATTACATCAATTGCTTCTTGATGCCATCTGGCTACAATTCCCATTTTAACCAGCTTCCATTGTAAAGCTAGCTCATCATCTGCGACCAAAAGTATTTGTTCTAACTCTCCGTCTTTCAATCGCATGTATTCTTTCATTGCTTCATATTTTTTCTGCTCGTACCAATATTTGGAGTTTTTTATCATGTAAGTATGATAACCATAATGATTGCAATTGTGAAGAGCTACGAAACATTTGTACTGAGGTGCATGCTTCAGTATAGTTTCATGACAACATCCTCCTCTAAACCATCTCCATGTCTTGCATCTGAGCTCGTATATATCTGCTGTAATAGCAAAATTACAGATATTGTTCTTGCACTCATCGTTCAGTCTGATGTGAACAATCATCTTGTACTTGTTACCATCTTCCTCATAAAAGATAGTATCTTCATACTTCAAACCACTAACTACTTTAATTGTTGCTTCCATTGCTCTATTTTTTTAAAATTTCATTTCTTTCGGTAATATATCATTTACAATCTTCCCTTTAAACTCATAAATGTATTCTTCATCGGTTGAATTAAGCATTACCTCGTATCTTTTAATACCGCTCTTCAATGCTTCACAATGTTCTTTTTCATTCTTGGATAGATAGCATCCAGAATAACTGTATAAGATTCTTCTCCAACTATCAATCATTGATTTAATTTCGGTTCTACTTTTCTTATGAATTGACACTTGTTCCATTGTTCAAATGTTTATGAATTAAACTTAAAACACCATTGATAGCTTCTTTGTTCTCTTGATACTCTTGGTAGGTACAATCAGCTATAAAATTCTCTAACTTCTTGTATAATGCCCTCAGTTCTTCTGAGGACATTATGTATCGCTTAGCTCCGTTGAAATCTTCCATCATTCTTCCCAATACCAATATTCAACGTCCCAATCGTAATAGTCAAGTCTGACACCTTTGTCTGTGCCATCTAGACAATCACCTGACCTTCTACGACCTAGCTTGGTGTAATCCCATCCCCATTGGTCAGAATGACTTCTGTAAGAACGTGATTCTTCTGAGTACTCCTTGTCGAAGTTACTCTGCTTGAATACGATAACTGCTGTTCTGTGGTTACCTGTTTCGTGACACTTGTTCATTTCGTCAAACAAGGTTTCAGGTTTAAATCTTTCTTTCATTGCTCTTTATTTTTATTAGTTAATTACTTGATTACCTGTTCTTTTCTGATATACAAATATACGAAAATATCCTTACATTGCAAAATTTTTAACCAAAAATATTAATAATATTAGTAATATTTTGTCACAAAAAAAAGCGACCTATCTTCACAGACAAGTCGCCAAGAGCAATGAAAGCCATCTCAGAAGAAATCAGCTTTCGAGCAACAAAATTATAAAAAATCTTGGAATAATTGGTTATCTGATAAATTATTTGATTCTCCTTTGTGGATTATCATTTCAGAAAGAACATCAGGCGCATCATCATTCAAGTTCCTTCCTTCCTTTCTAAACGACTTTACATCACGAGCAAACTCCGGCCATTTACGTTCCCATCCACTAGGGAATACAATCAAATTATTAACTTCATTCGAATAGTTGTATATCTTTGCTTGTTTGTTTTGCCTTTGTGTGTAAGGTCTGAAAAATGTCTTGTTGTTCCCGTATTCTCTAGTAATCCTCTCTACATTACGCATGAATATACGTCCTCCGTTATTGCTTTCCACTATACAGCTTTGCGTCTTCTGCTTACACAACATCTGAGCCATAGCTTGCTCGGTAAATTCTACGGGCTTCTTTGTGTATAATACATCAGTTACATATAAAGCATCTGTGTGTTCTTCGTAACATATACTGCAAAGATAGTCACCGCCCGTATCTGCTGTATCGGTATAGTTACACTTAATAGAATTCCTATTTGCAGGTATAATGTCGTATGTCTTAAACTCTCTATACATCAAACCTTCCATTGGAGTAGGATTCTGCATATATTGAGTTTCAAAAACATAAGAAGAAACCTTCTGCAGTTGGTTTAGTTCTGACAAAGTATATTTAGCTGGCCATAAAGAACGTTCTTCTCCGAACTCATTCCTCTGAATCGCAGGTAGCGAAAGTACTGTCCATTCATCAGGTTCTACCTCTTGTAAATAACCACACAAATCATGCTCATGTAAACGCTGCATAATAACTACAATAGGTGTTTTACGGCTGTTTACACGATTTCGGATTGTTGTTTCAAATCGTCTGTTTACAGATTCTCTGATATTATCAGACAAGGCATCATCGGGTTTTAACGGGTCATCAATGACAATTGCTCCCGAAAACATATCGGGGTTAAACTTTGCCGTAAACTCATCTAGGACTTTTTCTTCATCTTCAAAATCTACTTGACCTGCACCAAAACCCGTAATCTGACCTAAAGTAGAAGTGGCATATTCTCCACCTCCTTGCACCGTACCCCACTTGGATTTAGTATTGTTACCGAACTCTATCCTAGTATCAAATACATTTTGAAAATACTCACATTCCAAAATATCCTTAACGGCTAGAGAGTTTTCCTGAGTCAATCCACCCGAATAGGACAAATGAAGGAACTTTGAATTAGGATTTAGTGCCAATCCATAAGCAATGAACATCTGAGAACATAGAACCGTCTTACCGAAACGTGGAGCAATATTAATGATAAGTTTCCTTGTTTTCCCCTTAATTACATCATCCAGTGCCTTACAAATACGGATATGATGCTCCCCTACGTTATAAGGCTTCTTGTTAACGTATTCATACATCTTCTTCGTAAACGTAAGCGTTGAAGATAAGAGCAATTGTTTATGAATCAGCTTTTGCTTATCGTAATCCATTAATTTCTTTTATCTGTGCTATATCCTCTTCCGTCAGTTTAGGGAATTCAAATTTAGCCGACCCTTGAAGCTCTGTAACTTGCTTGTCAGCAAACCCATTAAGTCGTGCTACCAAACTACCATCGAACTGATTAATCATTGCTCCATCTACTTGTTGGGCGCATATCGCATTTTCAATAGCAAATATCACATCGCTGAATCCTTCCCTGTCGATATTTGTCCTCTTGAAATCGCCCCATTTGGAAAAAATACCAGCAAATGCACAGAACCCATATAATGTATAGGCTCTCTGACGGACATTGACTTCTTGACGCATAGCGTTCTTCTTATCTTTACCGCCATCATTAATGCTGTTACTTGCCGACTTAATCTGCCAAGGATTTTCATCTATATAGTCGCAATACTCCAAAAACTTATTCCATAACTCTGTTGCGTTTGCAATCTTATGAGGTCTTCCTACTGGAGACCTCATAACTTTAACTAAGCTGCTCATTGTTTAATAACTACTTTCTTATGACAATTTGAACATACATATTCGATATATTCCCTAGGCTTCGCCTCCAATTCCTTGTCAATCTGCTTTAATTGTTCTTTAAACTGCTGTTGTTTCTGAATTTCATTAAGTACAACGGTTTCTTTTGGCTTAGCCTGTTCATCCTTTTTCTCAAACTTAGGGATAATTGGACTATCCATGCCTAACATCGACTTAATGTTTTCGTCAAAACAAAACTGCAGACTACTTGGTTCTTGAAGGTAAGAAAGTTCCTTCTTTAGCTTTTTCTCATTCCATCTAGCAAATTCGCTAGTCTTATTGTCGGCAATTCGATACTCAGCTATCTCATCCTTCGTTAAATTGCTTAGTATTACACAAGGAAGCTTTTCATATCCTTCTTGAACAGCAGCTTTATACACTCCGTTACCTGCCACAATTACCTTGTTTTCATCTAGGATAATAGGTTGCTGTATGCCAAATTGTCTTACAGATTCCCTTAACATACCTATTACAGCATCGGTATTGTGAGAACCTTCGTATGGCGTAATTTCTGATACCGAAATTTCCACCACTTTATCGTGCATATCCTTCATTAGTCTAAATTAATTGTTTCAATATTACCACAATAAGGACAAATTACTTTCATTGTTTTCCGTCCATCTACAATTCTCACCTTATACAAATCATCATAATCTGATGATTCTTCAATTTCTTCTTTACTTTCCTCGTTTGATTCTTCGAATGATTCAATATCCTCATGATTACTTTCAAATGAATCTTGTTCCATTGTTTCAAATTCATTGTCTTCATCATAATTATAGAAATCATTAGACACACCTTGAAAATCATTCATTGAAAAATTAACCATTTCAGAAATGTCTTCAAAGAAAAAAGCTTGGAGATTTTGAGGAACTTCCAATCCTCTAAGCTCTTCAATTAAGGCGTTTTCATCAAATTCTGACTTTTCAGCCAATTTATTATCCGCAATTCTGAATAACTTGGCTTTTTCTTCATCCATATCAGATATAACAACGGGAACTTGCGTAAGACCAAGCTGAAATGCTGCTATATATCGAGTGTGACCCGCAATTATTACATAATCCTTGTCGCAAATGATTGGCTTAATAAACCCATATCTTTTGAAACTCTCGATAACTGCTGGGACTGCAGCTGCATTATCCCTAGGATTGTTGTAATACGGCTTAATATCCTGTAAAGGTGTTATTTTAATGTTCATCTTCTACTCCTTTCTGTCTTGCCATTTTATGCACATCTACAATGCTATCAATAGCTTTTGAATAACTATAATTCTTGAAAATCTTAGCGAAACCTGTTATATATTTCATCTTTGCGAACTCTTTAGCTTCCATTCCTAGCTTCTCGCAAATCTCTTTTTCGCTACATCCGTTCTTCATCATGGAATACAGAATATTGTGCATACCATCTACTGAGTGACTGCCTCTTGCTCTATTATGTCTTACTGTTGATGCCATTCGTTGGTTAATATCCTTATCTAGTACGACAATAGGCAATCTGCCATGACATCTTTCCTCAATATCCTTGTACTTACGCAAAACAAGGTTTCTATGGAAACCGTCAATAATTACATATTTCCCTAACGATTCATCCCAAATAGTAACAATAGGCTGAGTATATCCGTCTTCTCGAACAGATGTATACAATAGCTTCATTTCTTTTTCGGCTACTGAATTTGGATTATAATTGTTTGCAACAACCATATCCTTAGAGACCCAAAGAACTCTATCTACTGGATTTTCTTTCTCTGGAGAAAGTTCGTATATGAACTTTTTGAGTTCGTTGATGAAGTCGATTTTATCTCCCGACCCATTCATCGTTTCCTTTATTTGCTTCTTTAATTTTTCCATAGTCATTGTAATAACATTGTCTTAATTTTATTTCTATATTCCTTAATTTTGACAATTCAAAATCCTCACTGATAATTGCTTTGGCAGTATAAGCGCCAATCAACTTTTCGGCATAGTCTAATCCTTCATTATACAATCCAAATTTTTTCTTCCATTTTTTCAATGTAGAATCATATCCTTTTTTAAGTTTTGTTATATTTTCTTTTTTTTCTATTATATTATCCGCAAGATAATATATATATTCTCTCCATGACGCAAAATATATTGGAAGCTCTTTTATATATTTATTTAAGTGCTCATACGTCTGTACTGTGGTGTTTACATTTTCCACACGCCTAAGACATACAGCATAAAATTCTGGACTTATATCTTTTATATCTTTTAAATCTTGTATTGAATTTTCGTGGATAAAAGAAGATACTCTAGAATGCAGCAAAGATTTTTTTGTAAATAAATAATTATACAACTTACAATACTTAATACCTTTTGATAGTATATAATACCATACATCTTTACATCTCCAATCCCAAATAGGATATAAAACTAAAGCAGAACCTTTCTGTTTTTTCCCCCATGTTATATCTTTATAGCATTTACTTAAAGTCAATCCTAATCTTCTTGTTGGTGATTCTTCAATTCGTACGCCACCAAGACATATATAATCATCGCCGAAATGGTATCTTAACATTGAATCTAAGACTTCTTTGAAATGTCTAGTCTTAGGATATTGAATGTCGGTATAAGGGTTGTTTGGCTCTTTTTCTCTTGCCCATTTCTCACCTACACCCCATACATTAAACCATTCACCCTTTGAGCTATTCCATTCTTGAAAGAAAGACTGAATCCAATAAGGTTCAACCCAACTTCGATTCATAACCTCTCTTACATACTCAATTGTTTGAGGCGCTTCAAGCTCTTGGTCACAGAAAAATACAGGTATCTTCTTTATACCTCTTTCATCCATAACCTCTTTCACTAAATGAAGAATAGTGGTAGAATCTTTCCCACCACTAAATGAAACCACTATTTTCCTGTCGGGGAACTCATCAAATATCCACCGAATCCTATCTTTTGCGGCTTCATATACGTTTTTGTCAGAATAAAATATCATTCTCTATTCACGTTTAATTTATGTAATAACAAACCTCTGTTCTTGTTATGTTCAGCTTTTGCTTCAATTTTTAAATCTGAATCTATTGGAATATGGTATCTTATACCATCTTTTGCCTTCCTATATGCTATAAAATCCTCAAAAAGAAGAGACAGCTTTGTGTAATCAATATCCTTATACCATTGCGCCATACCTCCCTTAGTACAAATGCTATGAATAGCTACACTACCTAAATAACGATAGTTTTCATAACCATTCAAGTATGCAGTTAAAGCCCAACCTTCATCAAACACAGTCTCCTGCAATGGAAGTTTTCTAATCAAGCCTGCCACATCATCACGATAAAGCATACCTCCACCTTGATAAATGAAACATTGCTTGACAAACTTGTCAGACATTGCTTGTATTTTCTTTTCATACAAAGATTCTGTCCGTGCCCAATTAGTCAATATAAATCCACTAGATTTATCTTCTATGAGCTTTTCAATTGGCTTCTCGTAATTAGTGCAAGGCATCAATGTCATGTCGTCATCAAGGTTGCAGTAAATGTCATACTTGATTTTTTGCAACAACATTATTCTTGCACAATTACATCCCAATCTTTTAGGATAAGAAAAATAATGCGTTACCAAATCTTTGCGAAGCAAATGCTCATTATTAAGATAGTCCTGATACAAAAGACAAATATCGAAATCATCAAATCTAGAATCATTCCTTATTCCTTGCATCAAGTCATTAAGCTGCTCAATTCTATCTGAAACACTAACTATAACAAATGTTTTTTTCATATTAAACAGATTTAGATACTATTACATAATTATGATACTCTTCTATTTTTGAAGTCGGGAATATACTTCTGAGATTCGTCATACTTGTATGATAATGGTCAAATTCGACATTTGCCATTGTGTATGTAACTGGGTGATAGTCTTCTTTGTAGAACATCAAAAAGTACCTTTTAGCTTCTTTTTCAATTCTATGCAAATGTTTTGGGTCAACATATGATATAGAACCAAATAAGGATACTACCCAATCGTAATTACGCAATGGAGTACCATCTCTTTCGAATGTATTTCTTACTAACCTTTGTAGATATTGAGGGTGCTTCTCTAAAAATTTATTAAGCATCTCTCCACTTGGGTCAACTCCCAAATAATCATTTGGTTTGATGTTTAAAATCTCTGTTAATAACCCTGTTCCACAACCTAGGTCATAGATTTTACCTTTTACTTCTGAAAGCATAGATGCAACTTCATCATTTTCACTTAAACTTTCATCGTCGCAAAAAAATGAATCATATTGCTTTGCTATCTTATCATATTGGAAATAATTCATTTTGAATTGATTTAATGTATGGCTTTATATTAATTTCTTTCGTTGACACTAGATAATAATTTCCATAATCGGATATATATGAATCCTTAAATATGTTTTCCAATTCTTGTTTAGTATATTCAAAATGATGCATTGACTTTAAGCTTTCTGGGCAATATCCTTTTTTATAAAACATCAAAAAATAATCTTTGCATTCATTCTTTAAAATATTCAAATAGGGAAGCATTATATAAGACGCTGAACCAAACAAAGCAATAACAACACCATCAAACGCTCTCCATCTGTCAACAGACTCTTCGAAGGGTTTTTTACTAACCCTCTTATAGAACCCTCTATTCACAGTTCTAAAGTAATCCACAGCTTTTTGACTAGCGTCAACTCCGTAATAATCAACAGGCAGAATATTCGCATCCTTAACGAATGTACCAAATCCAAATCCTGCTTCAAACACAGATTTATTAAATGTTTCTTTAATATAATTTGCTATTTCCTTTGATTGTTTTTCAGTATATTCATTATCATAGAATCCATCCAATTTATCAAATTCTGAAAATACTTTTTGTCTGTTGATTATAATAGTATTCTCAAAAGTATCACCCATAGTCCAATATTTATACCCGTCAACGTACAGGTACGGGAAATTATATTTACCCCATCTTTCGTGTACCCCCAAATCTCTTTGTGCATGGACTATATATAAAAAGTCTTCATCAGACAATCCGCACTTTCCTCTTACAATGTATTCATGAGGAACGGATAAATAGGTCTTAGCCCAATTCCATTTTCTAGAACATAATAAACTTTCAATCTTTTTTAAATCGTAATTTTCCATAACTTTGTTGTTTTTTGCTCCTTCTGCAAATATACAAATTATTTGAATATCAAATAACTGATTAAGAGAAAATATCTCCAAATCAGCTATTTAATCAATTTTTCACTAGAAATTAAAATCATAAAACCTAATAGGTTTGTCTGACAAATTGTATCTCTGACCGCATGTGTCATAAAAATTCCCGTCTTTATGCTTTCTTATCTTGGTAGTATATCCACCTTCTTTAGGTTTAATTTCCCAATCTTGCATATCATTGTCGAAATGCCCAAAGAATCCGCCAGGCACAAAACTTTGGTTTCGCTTCTTAATTGACTCCTCGGTTTCTTTGGATTCCATTTCTCTGATAACCAAGAGACGTTCGGTCTTTTGCTCTATTACTTCAAATGGTTCTATGTCAGACCATCCCATTCTATTGGCATACTTCTTCATGACTTATTGACTTTAGATAACATTCCTTGATTGTTTCTACAATATTCTGTACTGCATATTCAGAAGTAGAACGGATTCTACCCATCTGATATTTGATATATTCACCATTTGCAAAAACCTTTATAGGCAATTTCACATCAGCAGCTCTTCTATTCGGTCTACTTACAACATAATGTGTTCTAATTTCAATAGGGTCAATTCTCCTTGTTGTATCTATAAAGAATCCGTTCAATTCTTTATTTAGCTCTATTGGAAATTCCAATGAGATATAGTAATCCCCACTAAAATATGAAATATCCAAATAGGAATACGAATCATTATAACTACTTTTTATACAAGCATCATAATCAAACTCTAAACCTTTTGCATTATTCTTATCAATAGGAAACTTTTGAGTTGAAGGCAGCTTTGTAATAATCATACCTACTTGCTCTATGGTTAACTCTTCTCTGAAATTGTCAGGTTTAATATAGAGATGTTTCTTGTCATTGCAATAAGCAGAACGACCCAATATAGCTATATTCAATGTTTCATCTCCTAAGATGTCAATAATTTTATTAGATTCAATTGCGTTCTGAATCTTTTCTTCGTATTCCGCTTTTATCTTTTCAATATTAGTCTTCATGGCAATACTCCTTTACATGTTTAATCAATGAACCCAAGTTTGTTATAGTGTCTGTACCTAAGTTGAATATATCATCGCTTGGTACATTATCAAGATTACCTCCGTCATAGATGTAACTTGAATCTCCGCAGTAATGAACTACTTCTCCATTTCTGACAGCATACCATCCATCATAAAAGTAAACGGTGACCAATTTACGATTAAAATATCCGTCTCTCATTCTTGCTTCCTTCTTTTCTTTCATTGCTCTATTGTTTAAAGAGTGGGTTTTACCCCACTCAAGTTAATGGATAACACATATTACTTTCTTGGTTTCAAAATCAGTTCCAACATAGCATGAACATCTTTTTACTCTACAGAAGTCAACAACTTCTTCCAAATGATAAAAAACATTGCCACCATTCTCATATCAGTCTGGATGCAATTCTATACGATTATTACATACAACTGGTTTAACTCTTGTTGCAGGGGTTGATTCTCCTATTAGTTCCTTCAACTCATTTGCCAATTTCTTAAAATCTTTTTCTTTCATTGCTCTCAGTATTAATTAGTAACTATTTGTTTATCAGTTATTTCGATATACAAATATACAAATTTATTTTAACATCACAAAATTTATATCCAAAAATATTAATAATTATTATTGATATTTTTCTTTGTAGAATTTTTCTTTATGCCAAGTTTCCTAGCTCTATTATAAACCATTTCCGTATTCATTTTAAGCTTCGTTGCTAGTTGTTGAACACTCATCTTCTTATAATTGTTCGCTATATAAGCATCTTCCTGTGGAGTAAATTCATGGTTTCTATTAACTCCTAATGTTCTAGCAATATTATATATAGTATAATAATTTCTACCTAAATCTTCTGCTATCTCAGAAATAGATTTTATCATTAAATTGACTTTGACATATTCTATCTCTTGATTTGTGATTCTTTTTGCTTTACTCATTTATTGTTATATTTATTTGTTAGACTTTCTTTTTTATACTTTTTATTTTGCTCATCTATCTTTTTGCCCCAATAATATGCATCCATTAGAGCTACAAAATATCTATCTACCTCTTCTTCTGTTTTCAACCATTCAACTTCCAAGGCTTATCTATAAAGCTTTAATGTTTCTGCCTTCGGTATCTCCATTCTTTAATCTGTTAAATTGTTCATCACTCATCATTCTTAATAATCTTTTAGGATTATCCAATATTATTCCTTATTTCTTTGGCGATGAGGGCATACATATATTTGCTCATCTTCGCCATTTCTGATAGTTATGAAGTTTCTTTATTATTGTTTTTCTCATAACTTCTTAATTTATTGACGTATGAACTTGCCTTATTATATACCATCTCGTATAAATTGTCAGACATTTGCCCAAAAAGAAAGCTTGCTTTTTCATCTTTTATTTGACTGTCAAATTTAGACACTAACATATTAGTTTCTTTTAAAAGGTTTTTCAGATTTTCGTATCTAGTGCATTTATCCATATTGTATTTTTGAAATATAGCATTTGTATTTATTACAAAGTTATTCAATACATCAGAAAGCATATACATTGCATTTGACAAGATATTCATTTTTTGAATATCTTCATAAGACATTGATTCAATAGCCATATCTGCTTCCATATTTACATCTATGTATTTCTTGGCTATTTGTGCAAATGCTTGTGTCTCTATTGCCTTCATAATCTCAGCATGTTTCTTTGCTTCTATATATTTAAACTGGCTTAAATTCTGTTTATATAACAATGAATGTTTTTGATAAACAGGTAGGTTTCTTATATCTTTGTAAACTTCCCTTAATTGGCTTTCTGATAAATAATTATTCATTCTTTAAACTTTTTTGTGAATACATACTACTAAATGTTTATCTCTATCTATACCTTTAAATGAATTACAAGTTTGACATAGTATGCTACCAATCTTAATATCTTGTTTATATGGACAATTACTCAAACATATTTTCCCTCTTGCCTCATAACCTATAAAATAATTTTCTGTATCTTTTAAAGGTTTCATTTTTTTGGTATAAATGCTACTATTTTCTTTACCTACAAATCTCAATCCATTATAATATCCTCCTTTTTTTACTCGGAAATTTATTGTAGATGGAACAACATTATACTCTCTTGCAGCTAGAACACATGTTTCAAATTTATCTACTAGCTCTCCACTTTCGTTATAAACATATATCTCCCTAGAATGTGTTATCATAATTCTATAATTTTACCACATTTTGGACAATACATATAATATTTTTTCTTACCACGTCTATAAAGCATTGTTTCCCCACATACAGGACACTTGTCGGGCTTGGTAAGCCAATAAAGCGCACCGATACACATACAGAATGCTGCTATGCCTATAACTAGCCAAATGTTAATCGTTTCCATATTCCAATTGAATTAAGAGGTCAAGGTAATGACGGGCTTTCAATAGGTCTTGTTTGCCGTTTTTGTTCTTGTGCCTCATGGTGTATTTAATGATATTTCCTTGCAAGAAATCCAATCCGTTTGCGTGAATGAACTCTACGGGCTGAATCTTGAAATCCTTGTAGTGATTACCGCCTACTTGGGTTTGTAGTGGGTCATTTGTTTGTACTACCGAATCCTCCATCGCCTCTATCAGTTTCAGTTAATTCATCTACTACTTCAAACTCTGCATCTTCAACTTTGTATATAGTAAGTTGGGCAATGCGTGTGCCTCTAATCATTGAAAACTCACAGTCTAGATTATTGACGATAACACCTACGCAACCTCTATAATCACTGTCTATCTTACCTTGGATAACATCGCAGTTGAATCTGCCGACCGTTTTACCATCATAAGCAGCCAAGACAGAAACACCTTCCATTCCCTTAGAAGAGAATCCACTTCTAGGTTCTATTTTTGCTTCATACCCATAGGGTATTTCAATAGCAAAATCCAATGGGACAATCTGTCTTCCTTGACGAATGATGACATTCTTTGGGATATATACATCGTATGCAGCAGCACCTTCTGTTGCTTTCTTTGGCATAAATGCCAATTCTGATAACGGTTTAAATTTAATCTTCATATCTTACTTATTGTTTAATTCGTAAAATTCTTTATGAAAAATAGTTTTCGTTTCTTTATCGTATTCGTATGAAACATTATGTTCATCCAATGATTTGATAAGCGTTTGAATTTCTTCATCCGTTGCTGGTCTTACCGTTGCACCCTCATCGGTATGAATGTCATCCGCATACCACAGCCATCCTTCCTGCATATTGCTATCCATAAAGTAATTTACAGCCACCGAAACGAAATTATCTGTATAATCATCATTTAACACACCAATAGCAGTACGTCCATCAAACTGCCACGCTACAATCTTATTAAATTTCTTTTCCATAATCATTTATTATTATTCGGGTACAGCCATCATCCCATCTATCAAGAACTGGCTTGTCTTATATTCGTCAACTATCTTCATCAATCGCTTAGATTCGGGAGTCAATTTCAGATATGATATACAATTATTCCCCTCCACCTTGTCGATTGAATACTTCTCTAATTGCATGTGAGCCTTTGCACATCGGTACATATCGTGTTGCTCGTGGGTAGCTATCATTTCGGGGGTTATAAAAGTCCTTACATTAATATAGCAAGAACCAGCTTCCTCGTCGTGGTATAACCCTCCAAAGTAAACACCGCTTTCTGTCACCATCATCGAGTTTACGTCCTCCTTTACATCATTCGTCCAAAAGCGCTCTACATCTTTTTGTTTGGTGTAGAACAAAAATGCTGATTCGTGAGGCTGAAATATTCGGTTGCATACTGATTCAGAACGCATATTCTTGTATTTTCTCTTATCCCTATCCTTCATACGTGATATGACGTGTGCATACACCCGAAGAAAGAATAGTCCACCCCACTTCGTTCCTCGCACGATAAGGTAATCCTTGCCTTTGTCGGTATTTACAACGCAACAAGCACGGGTAGTAATCTGCCCTCTTCTGTTTGCCTTAATGGAGTTGGTAACAAACCATCGGTTGTGGTTAGGGGATAAGACTTCATACTCATCTATATACTCCTTTGAGGTCATACCCGATGCGATTATCCTAATCAGCTTCTTTTTGGATGCCTTTCTAGCACTTTCCTTAATTTTGCTAAGGTCTTCGTGGAGTTCCTTTAATATTTGTGCATCACTATACGTCGGTACTATCATATTCTCCTGTGATAAATTCCCTGTGATAAGGAAGCTGTTTAATTAATCCATCTATAAATCCTTCCTGCCAATCTTCAACAAGTTTATGATGTTTTCGCTGATGGTATATTGTCCGTAATGCTAGGTAGTTGGTGGTGCATCGCATAAAAAGCTCAAGACCAATCGGGCAATTAGAAAGCACTCTCATAAAATTCCTATAAGACTTATCACGATTGTAGATTTGAATAAGGTTTTTCATTTGAGCGATACTATCGTCCGTAACATATTCGTTGAATACGCAATCCATATTCATATTGACAAGTCGGTGCATCTTACTTGACGAACAAATAATATCATTGAAATGGTATCGTTGAAGCTCTGGAGTAAAGTATGCAGGATACTTGATGTCAAATGCTACACGAATACCACATAAGAAATGGTCGTGAGCTGAACCTTGTGGTGCGCTTGCCAACTTGATTGCTCTAGGAAGCGATGCTTCAAACTCTTCATCCGTATATTCGGGTGGGGTTAGCCGCATTGCGTTTCTAGCGGCTATTACTGATTCTTTTAGGTCATATACCTTTATATTTGAAATTTCTACCATATTAATTCTGTTTAATCAAAGCTAAATATCCATTTTCTTTGGATACATCTGCGATGAATTGTTTACTTTTGGTTAATCCTAACTCTGCTGCCTTTCGATTGATTGTCCTTTGGGAAACTCCGAAGTAATCGGCAAGCTCAGAGTTCTTCGTTGTGGGATAGTATCTTCTCAATTCAGACAACATATTTCCACTCCAGTAGATTCTACTGATACCATCTTTGCGAATGACAAGGTGATTTCCTTTTTGGACTATCCCTTCGTTCAGTTTGTTGAGCCTTCTCTTCCTTGCCTTGTGACATTTCTTACATCGGGCTTTTCTGTGCCCTCTGAGTTCGGATGGATAGAATGCTTCTTCGGGAAGGTCTTGATTGCAGATACAGCATATCATAGCTTAAACTTATAAAACATTTTTCTCCACCAAGGAAGCGAATTGAATTGCTGCATCTCCTTGTTGGTTTTATCAATCTGAAAATTCACGTAATCAGTTGCGTCTGCAATATCCTCGAACTTTTCTAGTAACTTAGAGTAATCTATCAATAGCTTGGCGTGCTTTTCTTTCCAGTAAGTTACTTGTGGATTCTCATTGAAATAATACCTTGTCATTTGGTTTCTCCTTTTCCTGATTGAGTTCTATCCTTGAAGATTCGAAAGTTCGGGTTTACCTTCTTCTCGTCCTTTGCAGCCGAGATTTCTTCATAGATATTATTTACTTCTTCCAATCCGTTATCACAAGCTACCATAGTAGTAGCCAATACTGCTAAAAATAAATATTTTTTCATACCTTAAATCAAATTATCAAGTACATATTCAATGCCTGCAATTGCGGCTTGTTCGTAAGTTGAATGAAATCCTTCAACACGCCACGTGTCAGTATAATCCTTATCTTTCTCAAAAATGGCGGATTGAACGTATGATTCATATCCGTATTTAAACAAAGAAGGCTCTACGAATAATTTCTTTTCCTCTCTCAACCACTTCAATACTTGGGAGATGGTAGGTGCGTCAATACACTCAACGAAACGACATTCTTTACGCAAAGAGTTGTACGAATACATACAATCTTCAAAATCTCCTCCTCTGAAAGGAGTTTGAATAGTATATAGGTCGCATCCCTTGGGGTCGTAATAAGCAAAACATTTTTCTTTAAACCCTTTCTCTTTAAGTTTCTTTGCTATGTCGTATGTTACAAAATCTTCCATAACCTATTTGCAAATGTTGTTGATTCTACGAACAAATTTAACTTTCTCTACATCAAGGATTTGATTCTCCTTGATTGCAAATGCTTCTTCCATTGTATTGCAAATGATTGCTCCGTAAACATAGGAGTTACCCATATACACTTGGCAGAACACATTCCATTTCCCGTCTGCGTCTATGACGGGAGATTGTATTATTTTTGTTACTCGCATATCTTTTTCTCTTTACTTAATTCATAAACCTTACCTACAATCAAGTGAACCAAGTCATTTGTTGTTCGGTTTCTGTAATCACTTGGCAAAGCGTCTAGCACCTCTCTTGTCAGCTTTTCAAGACTTCCCAATTCAGCTAGGCTAACATCCTTTATGTCAGAAGCCTTATCCAATCTAAACTGCTCTCTTAGATACTTTCCGCTTGTAAACGAGGTGCAAGACTTGTGTCTAGTTATCACCCAAATACCTTCTGGAAGGTGGTCGTTTTTCAAATCCATCTCCCAGGCGTAATACTTACCGTTAATCTTTCGATATAGCTTGTTATCTACTTCAACTTCGGACGGAATGTAAGGCTTGTATTTGCCTTTTTCTTTAATGTATAATTGTGGTTTGCTCATATTTTTTATAACAAGTTCCAAATCCATATTTCTTTACTAGATAAGGTAATGGCTTGTTGTACTCTTCCAATACTGCCTTCTTATGCAGCATATACCTTACACAAGTCATTCGCTTCTCACAATATTTCCCATCACATACATCGTGGTCGTAACCTAGATTTAGTGCAAGGCATTTCTTTTCAAAGGGAGATAAATCCATATTTCTATCCTTTAAATTCCACATCCTTAATAGCATCAAGAAACTTGTCGAGCGATTTATACACTTTATTCTGATACATATAGTGTTGATAGCTACGTCCGAAGTCCCCATTAGCTTTCTTTTTCGTATGGGTGCAAAAGCTGAATCCATACTCTTTGTTGTGATATACGGTGCAATGGTAATGCTCCATACTAAGGCTTGACCCGAAAGCGAACGGTATTTTATTCAATTCTTCCTTTGTCATTTTTATACTCCTTTAATAGTTGATTATTTATATATTGGATTTCTCCTTCCAGTTTTGTTTTGATTTCTGCTAAAGAAAAGTCATTCCCGTATTTCACGATAAGCCTCTGAACTGATGATAATAACGATTTAATATCCGTTCTACTTTCAAATAACTCTCTTTCCTTGCAAGTGATACTAAATACATCTTCGTTCATTTTGTTTCCTCCTTATAAGGTTTAATATCTCTTAGTTTGCACCAAGCACGAACTTTTTTATAACCATTATTTAAGCTCCAGTCGTAAAAACTTCCACCTTCATTGTACTTCTTCATCCAATAATCGAATGTTACATGACCAAAATTGGTGGTTACAAGGTAATAACCTTCTTCTTTCGGCTTTCCTGTCTGCCATTTAATTATTGATTCCATGTTGTCCCTTCCTTATTTGAACTTTTCATTAACCGCTTTCCTTACTTCTTCACGGATAATTTTGTCTATATCGACATCTTCAAGTTTCGCCATAATTAAACCCTTGTAGTAATTGGTTTCTTTTTGTACAATTGCACCTAACTCTTTTACTTCTGACATAACCAATGATTCAACCGCATGTTGAGCATTTCTTTTGATAGTCTCCTTCACTTCATCTTTAAGCATTAATGACCACTGAGAAGGTTTGCATAACTCTCTTTTAAGCTCTTCTGCAATCTGAGAAGATATACCTTCCTTTAGTTTTGCAACTCTTTTAATAGCACCGTCAAGAATTGCATCCTTGATTTTTATTTGCACTTCAGGGTCTTTTGCTATTTCAGCAATCATTTCCTTATTGTTGAGGAATAGATCTAACTTATTCATAATACACATATTTATAATATTATTCAACTTTCAATTCAGGTAAAACATAGTAGTAATAACCACCGATTGCAGCAATTATTTCTAAAGAGCGATATAACTCATTCGGTTTTTCATACGCTACAACATTTTTAATTATTGAATCTGGTATAATATGAGCAATAACAACTCTATTTAAAGTCTTGTATAACTCCTTAACATTGTCGGGAGTGATTTCAGTCCAGCCGTTGTTTAATGGTTTATGATTATCACAAAAACAGGAGCATTTAACGACTCCCGCCGATTTGCAGCGTCCCCAACCTTTGGCATCTTCATCCTTGAAGTGCATGCAGTTTCCGCAACATTTATTTTCGTCCATACTCTACAAATGTTTGATATTCTCATTTAACCAATTGCGATGGGTTACATCAATACATTCATTGCAAGTAGGGCAAACTACCCAATCACCTTCTCTTTGGTCGCTATGCACATCACTATTGTTAAAAACAAATACGCATCCACATTTTTTGCAAGTAACTTGCCATTCTTTAATAGGCTTTTTACCTTCTTTTATTATTCTCATACTTCAAACTTTTATTAATGAAAAATCTTTCTTTCCATTAAATAGTACAAGTCATTTAACTTGTCAAGCCATTTATAAGGCTTGAAGTAACCTATAATTGGCGATAAACTATTAATAATTATACCCCACATCAATAATACAAACATCATTAGTAATGTTGGGATTGACAGCACGAACACTACTATATTCTTTACAAACCTTATCATACTTCAAACTTTTTATCGGATTTCTTGAATATCTTGTATATCGACATACTCCTTGGGAATATGTTGCATGGCTCAAACTTAGAGGTGCAGTATTCAAACAGGTCACATTTAGTACACGATTTGCCGTCCACCGCATCATACCTCACTCCGTTGATTATTATGCTGACTTCGTTCATGAATGTGGTTTTAAGTCATTAATATACACCCAACAAATAACCATGTCAGTAATGTCATCACGCATCATATTTGATTGATGAATGGTTACAGGGTCTTCTACATTACGGATTGTAATATCATGACCTACATCAATGGTTGGAATACGCTCTTTAAATTTGCCGTTCTTGTAAATGCATTCAACAAAATCGTCATAGCCTATGTATGCCAAAACCATTGAATTGTCATTTGGCTTTATATCTTTATCTTTCCAAGTTATGCTTACTTCGTTCATGTAAAATATTGTTTAAACATTTCATAAAAACGTGTATCAAATCTATCTAACCAATTATAAGGTTCGATGCTTTCAGCAATTGGAGCAAACAAAAATCTCATAATTGCAATATAAATTACCAATATCAATCCCATTAAATAATAAGGCAATCCAATCACTACCAATAGTGCGTTAGTTAAAAATCTTTTCATACTCTACAAACTTTTAATCCATTGTTGATTTTGGTAAGCTATCAAGATATTCCTTCGCTAAATCGGGGTATTGCAAGCACAGCCTAATTGTTCTTCCGATAATAGCTGATGTTTCGATTCTTCTCCAAAACGCCCATTCAGCCTCTTTTGCATTATTAACATTGGCAATTCCGAGTTTGTCAATTGGATATTCTATTTGCTTCTTAAACTCTTCTTTTGTCATACCTACAAACTTTTAAGTAATTCTTCTTTTGTTGGGAAAAGCTGATGTTCTTCTTTTATTACATCGCCCCATAAATCGTAATAAATGTGTATTGTTCCAAGACAATCTATATTGACTTTAATTTGATATATTTTGTCTTGAAAGATATCTGAATAACCCTTATACCACACCTCTTGACCTATATCGTACTTAGTTTCTATTTCCATGGTTACAAACAATTAATTCAAGTTTCCAATTATCTAAATCTTCCCGAATTTCAACCAGTTGCTTGTCGGGGTGATTACATTCTCTACAATCAAGATGCCATAGACCTGCCAAGCATGAGACCTTTCTATCTACCATTCCTCTCATGTGAGGACATCGTATTTCATGTATTACTCGCATAATCTATTCCCAAGTTTAATGATAAACACATCTTCTTCTGGTGCGCCCCATTCAGGGTTACCTTTACCTATGGATATTTCTTTTATTTCGAATGTCATTGTTCGCTTGGTGTAACCGTATGAGAACCTTACAATATCAAACTTCTCAAACAATAAGGAGCCTTTATTATAAGTATTAACCACCAAACTGTAGTCTCCCCAACAATTACCATACTTTAGTAATCTCTGTTTCCAATACGGCTTTATTTCCCTATATTCTTCGGTCTTTACACCGCTCTCTATCATTTCGTACCACTGCTTTTTGAGTGGCAGGTGTAATGTTTTCATGGCTCAAATCCTTCTATCGTTTGGTTCAACTTATCACAGAACGCTTGGCACTCATCTTCGGAACGGAAGCACCATCCGGACTCAAATCGGGCGCTGTCAAAAACCGAATCAGTCCACATAAAACAAAGAGGCTTGAAGTGTGGGGTATTAGCCGAAGGATACCAATACTTCTCCTCTAGGTTCGGCTTCCATTTCAACTTGATAATCTCACGTTTTTCTGCATCCCAAGCCAAACCTTCCTCTTTCAGATTGTCGAAGAGTTTCCGCTTTTCTTTTTCGGTGGAAGGACGAGCGTTATAGACATACCCAAAATAATTACATCCGTTTCCTTTGATGAATTTGCCATCAGCATCTAAAGCAAAATGGAAAATAGCCTCTCCACATTCGCTTGCTTCTTCAAATACAAATATCCCTTGATATTTACCATTAAAGAAACTGCTCAAAACATCCCCATCCTTCGGTTCAAACTTCTCAACCTTCGGTGAAACCACCATTACACCATTTTCTATTGTCCAATCGGCATCTACATAGCCATTATTATCTTTGATTCTTACTTCCATAACATTACCTTTTCTATAGTTATAAACTTAGCTTCTCCATAGCGAAATTGCATCCACTTTTTGGCTTCAAGTATTGTCTCTGCTATTGTATAGACATACTTGTTATTGCATAGAAACTTGTATAACTTCATAGTTTCAATAATTTACCGTTTTTATAATATTTCCATGAGCCATCAACAAAATAACAATTAATGTCACTCATACCTAAATCTTTCCATTGTGAGTAATGTTCGGGATTCTTTGTAAACAACCTTCTTTTCATCTGGTCGTAATAGGCTTGATTGTGCCATGTGGGAGTAATTTTTAACGCATGATTATTAAGTATTTCAGCTTGCTCAAACATCTTATCTTTATATGTTGTTAGAACACCTTTATACATCAAAAGCCATTGGATATTATTTTTGTATTGAAGGGTACATGGATGATTATGCCATGCTTGCTTGCCGTTTAAAGCATCAACTATCTGCTGACATTCTATTATTTGCTTGGATAGTCTTCGATAATCCAATGCTTGTGCCGTTTCCAACGGACTACCTATTATAAAGACTTGCATAATCAGATTGAATAGAGATAGACAATTGCGCCTTGATTTGTTTTAATCATAGCGGTATGAACTAGAGTTAGTTCTTTAAAGGAGTAGAAATATTCTTTATTTGGGAATACTTTACCTTCTAAAACTTTGTAATTAGCATCTATGATTGATTTTCCTGTATAAATACTTCCGTCAACCAGTCCAGACTTACATAATGTCTTTAATAATTCCTTTGCTTTCATTGCTCTAACTATTTAATTAACTATCTGTGTATCACTTATTTCGATATACAAATATACAAATTATTATTTATATATCAAACAATTTATCCAAGAATATTAATAATTTATTAATAATATTTATCGTCTTAAACTATTCCCTAGGAATTTCACCCTTTTTGTAATCGCTACAAGCCTATCCATAGTGCGCTCCCCATATTTTTGAGCTATCTCTTCTAGCGAAAGATTTGTTGTCACTATCAATAACTTCCCCCTTTTTTCCGCTTCATCGACTATTTCAGAAAATGCCAATCTCTTTTCTCCGTACTTGATTGATACATTTTCCGTACCAATGTCATCAATGTAAATCAGATGCTTCGACTTTACTTCGTCTATATCAGCGTTCATCTGTTGGGCATCATAACAACTGATAACCTTCTTGTATCTGTTATGAATCAGAACTGGAAGAATCTTCCAACAGATTAGGGATTTTCCTCTACCGCAATTACCATAGCATAAAAGCCCTTTCCCTTCGTTATTTTGAAGCCAATCAACTATTCCCTCATATTCCCCTAGCCATTGAGCCGAACTGCCCTCAAAATGGTTTAAACCAAGCCAAAGAAGTTCTTTAGCGTTAGGGATATTTATTTGAACCTTGTCGGGCATCGGATTGAAGCCTGTGTGACGCAAATTGTCGATAGCTTGCTGAAATGTCATCTGTTCCATTTTTCTTCGTTTTGATATTTGTCAATAGTGTTGTCACGCAACACCGTTCCAATCTCCATAGAGGACTTGAAGTTGTTATCCCTACTTGCCCAAGTAGCCAATCTCTTGGAAACTTCCCAAGTCCTTTCCAATTCAAAACGCATCTTAGTACCGCTTTTGTTCATTTCCGACCAATAATCGAAAAACTTACGCAACAATTCGGGAGGATATTTAGCCAAGAAAGGCTTTAAGGTTTCATAGAATGAATTGCGTCTTTTTTCTATGTCGTTTGGAGCAGCTTTAGCTGCGGACTTCTCTCTTTTCTTTGGTATATCTTTAGATATACTTTCTTTTCTCTCTTGTATGTTAGTTATATTATAATTTATATTATTATTTATAGGCTGATTTTCGGCTAATAAAACCATAGTATCCTCTTCGTTTTCCTTTGGTTTTATTTTGGTTTCTTCTTGGTTTTCTTTAGGTTTTACTTCGGTTTTTTCTTGGTTTGTAGATTTCTTAGGTCTACCTCCTTTGCAGCCATTCTCAAACCTCCTATAGTCAGATTCAAGATTGGGCTTAATCAATTTAAATATACTACTCGCAATCGGCTTCAGATTTTCAGTTTCCTTACCATATAAACCATACTCCATTATGGCTGTGTAAATCTCACCCTGAATATCTCTAGGCAACTCCTTGAGTGCTTCATAGTAATGTCTGTAAAAAATGAAACTATCTCTCATATATCAGTCTTGTTTTTTATGAGATTTTTGATGACAATCTAAACATAAAGCTATGCCATTGCTTATATCAAACCTTAAATCCTTGAATTTTGAGAACGATTTTAAATGATGAACATGTAATGTAACATCCTTTTTGCCACATATACTGCAAGCATATCCGTCACGTTTTAAAACCGCTTCTCTCCATTCCTTATATTGAGCTGAATTTCTCAATCGATGTTTCTCTACGCTATGATTAGTTTTGAGTTTCATAAGCCAATCATATATCATTATCATCTTTTGGCATATTCAAACGGTTATTATAAAATAGATACTCGAATATCGCTTCATACATTTTAAGCCTCATAGATTCATCTTGATACTTCAAAATTTCATACCATGCCAACTCAAATATAATGATCTTCCTCTTTGTATTCATAATATTATTAATTATTACATACAAAAATACAAAATATTACCCAAATATACAAATATTAATTATCTGATTTTCAGTGCGTTACATTTTTGTTTTATTCTTTTCCTTTGATAGAACCCCAACCTTCTCCGTGTAATGTTTGATTAATTCTTCCAATTCAAAATCACACCACTTCTTTGTTGAATTATGTTTCCAAACAAGTTTCTCAAATCTTTGCTGACCGATTTTCCTTACCAAATTCACTTGATAACTAGCTAAATGGTCTGCGCTGAATCTATTGCAATATTTACATTCCATGTGGCAATTATCTTCATCAAATCTAGTAGCCATGCTTTTGCGGCTAAAGTAATGACCACAATCACCTTGTTCATAGTGTTTAATCTGTCCGCAACTGATACATACAAAATACCCGTTAGGCATGACATCACGAAGCCTTATATATTTTGAGAATATTCTATCGAGCTTTGCAATCAAATTAGGTTTTTTCTTAACCTTAATACCAGCCTTTTCAAATAAGGGAAGTTTCTTTTCCTTCTTCTTTTTCTTTAAATAATACATTATAAATACACGTTTGTTAGTTGTCTTTCTAGATTAGTCACACACCAACGACCTTTGTCAGCCGTGGAAATCATCAAATTCTCAACTCTGCCGAATCTTTTTAGGTTACCGCACATATCCACAACCCAAGCACATTCTTTCGTCTTATGAGGTCTTAAAACACGTCCTACAATCTGATACCATAAGGATAAAGACTTGGTAGGTCTAGCCATTACTACAGTGTCCAATTCGGGGTAGTCAAATCCTGTGGTTAAAACTCCGACATTCACTACAACCTTTATCAATCCTAGCTTAAAATCTTTAAGAATATCCTCACGCTCCTTCTTGTTCATCGTACCCGTAACAATAGCTGAACATGGAATATCCCTAACCAATTCCTCGGCTTCTTTCACAAACTTCGTAAAAACCAATATCCCTTTCCTTGGAATACCATTTTTAGGTCTTAACAGACGAAATATAGTATTGACTAGATTCCCATAGAACCCACTTCGCTGGTATTCTTCCACCAAACTCTTATCATTATAGTCAGCACCCGTTGAATTGCTTCTGACATTCCTCATATCAAGTGCGGTAACATCGTAGTAGTTCAGCTTGGCTAGGTAACCTTGATAAAGAAGCTCGTGGATTTGGCAGTAATAAAGGACATCTGTAAAAACTCTTGGTTTTGTTCTCGTTATAAATTTCAGCTGAGAGCCACCGAACCTATCGGAATATAACCTATAAGGGGTAGCTGTCAATCCTATTACAACTCTGTCAGATGCCTCTATAAACCTCTTATACATTCCATCGCTAGGCTTTACAAGATGGCATTCGTCAATCAATACATACTTGAAATGATTGAAATAATCCAAGTGATTTATAACACTACCAATCATAGCGAATGTAACCCTATTGATTTCCTTCTTCCCAACAGATGCAGAATATATACCTCCATTCATATATCCATAAGAGCAATACTTAGCATAGTTCTGTTCCAAGATTTCCTTACTAGGCTGCAGCACAAGCAAAGGGCAGTCAATCCTTGAAGCAATATCAGCAATAACCAAACTTTTACCGCTACCCGTAGGAAGCACCAAAATCCCATTCTTACCTCTTTTGCTCTTAAAAGCACTGACTGCCGCATCGCTAGCTCTTTTCTGATAATCTCTGAGCTGATATACCATTACGTTTCAATGATTGCAAGGTCTGGAGCGATTTCACGAATCTTTTTTAACTGCTCGTCAATAACCTTGTTCTTATACTCTTCAATTACTTCATTAGCACCTGCTGAAACAAGTGTGAGAGTTACATCTCGTCCATCCACATCCGCATAAGTTTCAACCTCAATCTCTTCTTTCGGAAAACCCTTGAATAATGGGATATTAAGCTTGAAAGACTTAGGAAGGTTGGAATCTACAACTTGCGTGTAACAATCAACCTTCGAGCCGTTTTCTTCCTTCACTTTTTCCACATCCTGAGAGATTTTAGCCTTAAAATTCTTTAAAACAAACACTAAGCTCATATTGTCGGACTTATTTGAGAAGAAAGCTCTGTGCATCTTCAAGAACAAGGATAATTTGGATGGTTCCCATCGCTTTTCTGTATTGATGCCGAAATCATTCATTTCCTTGGATGTTTCAAGACTGCCTAAAATGTAAGTACGATAGTGGTTTGATTCATCTATAGTCAAAGACATAGACATTCTATCCCTACAAACAAGCAAATGCGATTCCTTCTGATTAATAAGACCTACCCTCTTTGACAACCATTCATAAGGTGATGTGATTGTTCCGAAAATTTCAACTTTAATAGGTTCTTTCTTATCCAATGCTCTTGGCGCCTCGCCCTCTCTAATAATAATTTCTACTGGTTCACCCTTGTAGTCATTAGGCAAATGTAGATTAATCTGATTCTTGTCTTTAGAAGTCATCTGTTCCTGTCTTTTGATTAATACTAAAAATTGTCTTTTGCATTTCTTGTGGCATAATAGGTCTTGAATACACTAATTCACCAAGTCTATTGTAATATCCTGCCATCTTTTCTTCGTGATGGAGAATTTTAACACATTCCTCATTTTCGATATACTCAGATCCTTTCTTGATGTTTTCAAGAAGTTCCGCTTTGTCATCATTCAAAGGCTTCAATCGCTCCTTGAAGTCGTTCATAGCTTCCTTCTTCTCGTCCTCAATGTCATTGATTTTGATGGAAACTTCTGCCAGCAATTCCTTTTTCTGAGCCAATTCTTCTGGAGTAAAACGATGCATGTAACCAATGTTCTCTACTGCATCGGCATTATCCATAAGGAATTGCCATCTTTCTTCTTCTCTGATGTCTTGTCCTAAAAATTTTTCCATAATCACTTTGTTTTAATGCTACCCGTAGGTAGCCATTCATTGAAATAGTTTTCCATATTATTCTTCATCATAAACATCTGCTGCTTCAAGAATAATTTCCTTTAAGTCAGCATATTTTTTCATTAAATAAATTAAACATCCTACAAGTTCCTCTTCCTTACCTTCAAGACTGACACTTGCTTCATTCCCCACTTTTGAAAATGCTAGGTAACAGTCATTCTCTGATACAATGATTGATTCTTCATCTATAATTCTTTTTAAATCGCTGTTATACATACTTAATAGTCTAATTGTTCAATAAACTCTTTATTTTCTTCTATGACTTGCATACAATGTATCAAATAATCATGCTCTTGTGGTGAAGGTAAGTAGATACTAGCAACAGCGGCAGACCAATTTCTGAACCTTTCGATGCTTATTGTCATTTCGCTAGTATTCAATTCCCTTGAACTTCTAGTATATTCCACCTCACGACCAAATTTGTTTTGCTTCTTTCTTACATACAAGTCTTTATTGCAAGTCTGCTTATAATATATCAATTTAGCTTCCTCAACGGAGCACCCGTGTTCGCAAGCAAAGTAAGATATAAGGACATGCAGATAAGCGTTTTGCCGAAGCGTTCTTCCTTTTTTCTTCTCTTTAACTTCAACAATCGCTTGTTTCATTCTCAAACGATTTATTAAAGCATCGTATTTGGTTACTTCGTAAGGATTAGCTAAATTGAATATCATAAATTATTGTTTAAAATGGCAAATCTTCCTCTTCACTCACTGCAGGTGCTGCTTCAACCTGTTCTGCCGTAGGTGTACTAGGCTGCGGATTATATGTCTGTAAGTCCGCAATGAAATAATTTACACCTTCTTTTCGTTCTTCCTTCTTTGGAGCGCAAGATATAAAGTGCGTATATGTCCTATCACCGAATGTTGCTGGCTCTTTGCGCTCACAAACTGCAATATTGACAAAAATCTTTTCCTTACCATCTTTACACATCACTTTCTTCATGACATCTCTAGGGATGTCAGATAGACAAATACTTCCTATTAACATATTTCTAAAATTTAAATGGTTATTCGTTTTCACCACCGAACACCTTCTTGTCGGTAATAAAATCTTTATTCTCTTCCAAAAATTCAATGAACCTTTCACATTGAGCCTTTATTAGCTGCTTAGACTGCTCATGGTTGTAAGTATATACTTCGGGGTATTTCTTACCTTTGATAAGCTCTTGTTTGTCAGTACCACCACTTAGCTGATAACAAGTGAACTCAAAGCTATCTATCTCCGTACACTCTCCGCTTTCAATAAGACAATAAGGGTAAACATGTCTTTGCCAGTATTTCTGATACTTTCCAAATTCATACTTTTTAGTTGTTTTCAAGTCAAATACCTTATTCTGACGAAGCTCATCTATATATCCATAAAGCTGAACTAATCCGTACTTTGTTTCAACTGAAGCAGAAGTATAGACTTGATTGACAGAACCCTTTAGATATTCAGCAGCTTCATTTAACAATTCAATGTCAAAAATAAACTTGAACCCATCTATCTCTGCTTGAACTCCTGCTAACTTGAAAACTTGCGGATTTAATTGCCATTCAGTACGTATAAAATTCCCATTTACATCGTAATAAACTTTCTTGGTTTGTAATGTTTCACTTTTTTTCTTGTTTATGATAGCATCTACAAGCTCATTGAAAGCAGTACCTTTGCTAGCAGCTTCAGAAACAGACCTTACTCTGTTAATGGCATTGATAAGGTCTTGCTTGGCTAAATCATTAACTTCTTCATCCGTATAATGATATTCGCCCGTGCCTTCATTATAGTTCTTATGCCATCCTCCATTCTCATCTTGGTAAAAGTAGTCCTCCGAAGTCATATCTACGAAGGACTGAAACTTATCTAATAATGAAGGATATATGCGGTACGCAAAATCACTCATATTGTTTTGTTAACTTATTCAACTTTAGTCCTAGAGTTTTACACTTTTCATTGATTAGCATACCACCTCTAAGCTTGCTATCCCAAATATGGGTAAACGACTTCACCTTTTCTGCAACTTCATTAGCTGATTTAGCATCTTCAATACAATCGACAGATTCCTTAATCACATCCATCAAAGCCACATACTCATCATTAAGCTCTGACTGCTTGGCAAGATAACCTTTATAGTTATCAAATATCTGTGTCAAGAAGTTGTTTTGAGCAATAATATTCCCATTAGCATCAATTGTTGTGGTTACTTTGTGAGCTTGCGGTAAGTTACAAGTATTCTTTGCGTAGAACTTTTCTTGCGGAGACCAAAAAATATGTCTCTCAGTACCTATCGCTTGCATATAACCTACCAAATCAAGCTCCTTCATCAAATCACTTGCAGAAGAACCTCCAATTTCTGGTCTAACAATTCTCATTTCACCATCCTTCTCTTCCTTTTCATGCGCTACAAACACAATGTGCTTGCCCAACATAGAACATTTAGAAATGAAGTTTATAAACATGTTCTTTCTTGCTCCATAACCTTTCAAAGACAGAGAACCATCACGCATTGCCATTTTGGGGTCGTTCTTGATGATGTATGCACTCATATAGTCAAGCATCTTACCTACAGTGTCAATAACGATAGTTCCAAACTCCGATAAATCTTCATCCAAAGCTTGTAGTACTTCATCCCAACTCTTTACTTGAAGAGTAGGACATTGAAAAGCTCCATTAACACGATGTACTCCACCGTCAAAATCAAACAACACAGGATTAGGAGTAGATAAAGCCAATGTTGACTTACCAATACCCGGATTCCCATAAACAAGCATCTTAATTGTTGAATTAATCTGCAATTCATTAGGTTTTTTAAACAGACTCATAATTTATATATTTAATAATAATGTTATTTCTTCTTGTAACTCTAATACAATGCGAACAAGGTCTTCTTGTGTCATACCTCGCAATTCTTCATAGGTCTTAAATTCAATCATGTCTGCAGTGTCTTAAAACATCTGACGCATTCAACCTCCAAGCTGTAGGCTTTGAACCTTCGCCAAATCGTATTTTCCCTTCTATTATTAAAGATTTCAACCGAAGTAAGCCGCCAACCCACATAGCGGCATCCCTTTTGGAAAATGTATGCTTATTGGCTTGCCTCAAAATATCGAAATATTTAGTTTCGGTTTCGTTTCTTATCATATCAATCAAATAAATTATTTCTATCAGCGTATTTAACAAACTCTGCTAACGAAGGAACATTCAGTTTCTTATATACTGACTTGTAATGTTTCTTTATAGTATCAGGAGATAAGTATAATATAGAAGCTGCTTCTGTAGTACTAACACCATCATACAAGAGTCTCATTACCCTTAATTCGGCTTCTGAAAGTTTTGTATTTAGTTTTGGATTGCAAATTACACCTTCATTTATACATTCACCACGAAGAGGACACGATACACACTCAAAGTTAAAATTACCAAGAATGTCTATATCACATTTTGTATTATCTAGATTACCAAAATTACACTTACAGAACCTTTTTACCATTAAATATTGATAATAAGGTACATTAGCAGCGCTTCTTTTATATTCGTTAGATAACGCATTATAAGCATCTGGATATAATTGCATGATTTTTTCTAAAATCGAACCTATCAATTCTGTATCTTTTTCAGAAACGATTTTATTTTCACCATTTGAAATATACCAAAGCTCCTTATTAAAAATATAAAACTCAATTGTTTTCATTGCCCACTAACTCACTAATACTTCTATAACCTAATCCTTTCATTAAAGCCTTTTTCCATAGAGGATTTTTAAACGCTGTTCTACGGATTAGAATATTCACTAATACTTCACGTGTCGGAGCTTTTTCTCCCACTTCTATCCACTCTTTATCATTAACCTCTGCTTCTTGAAGGATTTTCCAACAATTATTAATGAAGTCTGATTTTGGATAGACAGCATTTTGCTTTGATTCGTAAACTTCAAATATTGACATCATAATGTTATGTATTTAATTCTTCATATTCTAGATTAATACCCTTACAAACCAAACCTAGGGTATTATGCTTCATTCTCAACTTAATTCTCACCGACTCAATATCTTTTGTCTTAATAGGTATAGCCAAAATGACTTTATCTCTATTCCCAGACTTATAGATAACTTGATACTTTTTAATTATATATTCCATTGTTACATTATTTACTTATTAAGTGCCTATCTTAACAGACAAACACTTTTAAATTTTTAAAATAGGATAGCACCCCAATTTGAAATACAGATAACATTTTTTAATAACATTTTGATAACATCTAAAATGGGAAACCTTTCATCCCACGACCTTACGGAAGGGCTTTTGATTATAGAAACTAATTAATAAACTATTGGGGTGCTAAGCGGTCAAGAAGGGATTCGAACCCGTAACCTGTGGCAGATTCCACTGCTCTACCTTTTGAGCTACTTGACAATAACCTCTCTATCTTCACAGACTAAGAGGTACTATAAAACTTAAAGAAAAATGAATCCCAATAACTCAATCATTAAAGTCATAATCGTCAAGTAATTTATATAATGGAGTTTCAACCACATCGTAATAGTTCCTCTCTCTTACTACATCGTATCTACTTTGGCATCCCACACTCAAAGGCTCTTTTACCTTTATCATACCAGTTTGTCGGTATTCTATTCTTTCCATCATAGTTATACCCTCTTCTTTAATACTAACACGTTTGGAAGGTAAATCGTAATATTGTTTTCTCATAGTTCCCCTCAACGGAATCCAACCGATTTCTACGCCCGAATCTAACGGGAGGGGTATATAGTTACCCGTACAGACGCCCAACCTGTATGCTTACTGCTCAAGGACGATTTTGCGTAGGTATGTTCATTTCAATGATGATTCAAGGTATCATCCAAACCTGACATATGGTCAATCCCTTATATTGTTTTGTCACGACCATTACCTCGGTGTCAATCCGCCACGCTCCACCCTATTGCTATGCTCCACAACCTAATGCTTACACATACAACTCTGCTTCTCAGCGTGCTTCAGATTAATCGTATCTCACGAAACTTTTAACCTTATATTATATTATTCAAGATGTCAAAGAACTTTTGTTGATTTTGTTCGGGGAGATGGAATCGAACCACCATCTGCATCACCTTTCTTCAAAGTGGAGCTTTACCATTTAAGCTATCCCCGTTTATTCTCACTTAGAGTTTCTCTTTCAATTCGATGAAGTCAGCCTCCAGCTCATCTATCATCCCCATCCAATCTATGTCGAACATCACTTAAATCTCTTAATCAGTTTTTCCACTCCGTTTACTATCGCAAAACTTACAGCCATACAAGCTGCGAACAATAATGTACCTGCAATTCCCATATCATTAATTTTTATATTAAACAAACATTGAATTTACACTTAACCAAGAATTAAAAGATTCATCTACATCATATACCATCCCTATATTTTCCTCCTTTTCTTTATTCTCTAGATAGTCAATGTCATTTTCATAATTTACAAGTACGACTTCTTTAGGTTCATCATACTCATTAATCACTTGCTCTTCTGACATAGCTTTCACCTTATTATATTCTTCTATTAATTCTCTTAAATATCTTTTCATAACCTTATATTTTATCACCCTATGGGGTAATTTTTTACTTATTTCCAATTATTTATATTTGATATTCATTTAATATTTGTATTTTTGTATCAGTTAAAGTAATTTTGCATATACAAAAGTAATAAATATTATTCATATTACCAACTAATTTGAATTAAATATTATTATATTAACTTTTATTAACTAATAATACAAATTATATTACTAATATACCGATACTTGATTATGTTTGACCTTAAAAGATTTAGAAAAGACCACAAGCTATCACAAATAGATGTAGCTTTCTTATTTGAGTGTAATCAGTCAAATATCGCACACTTTGAAAAAAGCGGTAGAGATTTAACAAAAGAGCAATATCAAATATTGGAAGAAAAATATGGGGATATTACTCCTTACTACACTGAATATTCAGAAGCTGATTCTGACGAAAGCCAATCTTTACCTTCAAAGTCTATTGGCTCTAAATGGGAAGAACTGGTATATAGACAACAAGATGTAATAGAAAGTCTTACAAAACAACTTGAAAACTTGAATAATGAAAACAAGAGGCTTATAGACACTATTAATATGCTGACATCATTAATGGCAGATAAAAAAGCCGTTTAAACATTTTACATAATGCCTGCGTTATATCAGAAAATATGGCATTATGACATCAACAGAAAGATATGAATTAGCTTTGAGTAAATTCAATAAGCTAAAAAGAGTTGCTGATAATCTTATATATAATAAGGTATATGGCAATGAAAAGAAAAAGGATTATGTATATAATCTTCGGGAACTGAACAAACATCTATTAAAATAATGCCGTTCCGTTTTGGGGCGGCTCAAAACGGAATACTATGGATTTTAAAGACAACGTACTAAAACTCGCTGAACGAATCAAGGTTCAACGTGATGCAGTTAAGACAGAGGAAGCTACAAAGACTTCTTTTATCATGCCTATGATTGCTGCTTTAGGCTATGACATCTTTGACCCTTTTGAGGTTGTTCCAGAGATGGATTGTGACCTAACAAGGCAAAACGACAAGATTGACTATGCTATCCAAAAAGATGGCAAGACAATTCTTCTTATAGAGTGCAAGCAATGTTCGGCTAACCTTAATCTACATAGCACACAACTTGCAAAGTATTATGCTGCTTCAAATGCAAGGTTCGGTGTCTTGACAAATGGCATCGAATACAGATTCTACGCAGACTTAGATAAAAACAATATAATGGACGAGAAACCTTTCTTAGTTGTAGATGTATTGGATTTATCTGAAGAAGTCTTAGAACAGCTTAAAAAGTTCCATAAGAGCTATTTTGACGAAAGTAATATATTGAGTACGGCACAGGAATTGAAGTATTCTACTGAAATCAAAAAAGCAATCAGAGAAGAACTAAACAACCCATCATGGGATTTCGTGAAGTTCTTTGCTAAGAAAACATACCAATGGTCTTTCGGACAAAGAGCATACGAACAATTTACCCCTATTGTCAAGGAATCATTCGCTTCTGTAATAAATGAGATTATCCAAGAACGACTGAATTTAGCTAGTAAGGTGGAAAAAATCGAGCCTAAAACAGAAGAGCCGAAATCTGTCACAAATGACGGTGTTATAACCACTGAAGAAGAACTTGAAGCCTATAATATCATCAGAGGCATATTAAGCAAGGTCGTACCTGCAAGCAAGATAACTTATACCGACTATAAGAGCTATTTCGTTGTTTCTATCTTGAATAAGACTTATTGGATATGTAGATTACATTTCGGGTACAGAAAGAAAACTCTTGGATTCCCTCTCGATGGATATACAGGAGAAAAACTAATCGAAATCAAGTCACTTGATGAAATAGCCAATTATTCTGATGAACTTATAAAAGCATGGGAGAATGCAAAGACCATGTATCAGAAATGGAACAAGAAAAGTATTAACGAAGCAATGGAGCAAGTATCTAAATGAGCATATCCACACAGGACATAGAAATCACAAACAGATTCTTCCATGCAATAGAAATCCTTAAGTCGCAAGGTAAAGTCAAAAGCCTTCGTCAGATAACTATCATGTATGGTATGAACTATGGCAATACCTATACCATAAAGAAACATCCAGAGCTTGCACGAATAAATGCAAGCTCTATCGCCAATCTCTGCATGGATTTCGGAATATCCACTGAATGGATGCTCTTAGGATATGGACAAATGTTCATCAAAAGGCGAGTGTCTTGATTCTTTTAAAATTTCTAATCCAATTGGATTTAAATTACAATATCGGAAAATAGCGAAATCAAACCGTAAAATCAAACCAAATCGTGTCAATATTGACATTATCAGAAAAATGGTTATTTTCGTAACATATTCATTTTCAGTAAACCATAAAGGGAGGACGCTCGCTTGCGCCTCCCTTTACTACAACACAAAAACTAAACTAGACTTAACATTTTAAATATGAACCAATTAACTCATTATAAACATTTTACCGATATGCCTATATATATAAAATCCAATTATTTTCAAACCTTTAGCTTCTTTTCTTGTTATTTTTGTATAAATACATACCAATTTAATACCTTAATATATGGCAGTAATTAATTCAAGAATCTTTCAAAACAAACCACTCAAAAATGGTCTGTTTATGGTATATATTTCAGTCGCTCACAAATCGGTAACAAAGTTTATCACTTCAGGAATTGAAATACAAGGAGAGCATCAGTTGAAAAACAACAAAATCATCAAGCACCAAAATTCCGAACTTCTAACCTTAAAGCTTAATACCATCATTAAAAGATATGAAGAGGAACTGATGGAACTTGACACCAATTTATATTCTTGTGACGAACTAGTCAAAATTTTAAAGCATAAGAAGAAAACCGAAAAAGGGAATACTCTTCTTAGTGCGCTCAACACATATATAGAAACGCTCCAAAGAGAAAAATCTATTAGAGCATATACTTTAGCTGTTCAAAGATTTCTCAAACATATGAATGGAGATGTTGTTTTAACTGCAATAACTCCGCATGACATACAAGCATTCCATAATAAGCTGATGTCAGAAAAAGTATCTCCTACTACCATTAATATATATATGACGCAATTGAAGATTATTATCGACCACGCAAAAAAGCTGAAAATCGTTAGATACAAGATTGACCCATTTGAGGTATATAAAAAGCCACAACCTAGAATAAAGGATTTAGATATATCAGTAAACGAAATTAAGAGAATACGTGACCTAGAAACAGACATATATTCCCTTAATGTAACAAAGGATATTTTTATGCTTGGATATTACTTAGCTGGAATGAACATTGCCGACTTGCTTGAATACAACTTTAAAGGAAAGAAACAAGTACAATACGTTCGTAAAAAAACGGAGCATACAAAAACAGGGAATAATCAAATATGCTTCACCATTCAACCTGAAGCTTTGGCTATAATCAAAAAGTACCTAAAGCCAAACGGGAAACTTGAATTTGGAAAGTACGATACTAGGAGCAAAATAGACAATCTTCTTCACAGAAATATGTCTATACTTGCAGCAGAGGCAAAGATTAATAAGAACATATCTTATTATACTGCTAGAAAGTCATTTGTTCAACATGGTTTCGAACTAGGAATACCACTTGAAACAATAGAGTATTGCATAGGTCAGTCAATGAAACGAAATCGTCCTATCTTCAATTACGTTAAGATTATGAGTAAACACGCTGACGTTGCTATTCGCCAGATACTTGATAACTTGAAGTAACAAACCTAACATTTGCTAGCATTTGCTACCACTTGTTAGGCAAAGAAAGGCAGCTTATTCGGCTGCCTTATTCTTAATCAAGGTTCAACGTAAGTTCCACATCCATCATATCGTGTTCGTACATATAGTCGAAGCACTTGAAGATGTCATCTTCGGTTGGGCAGTTGTAAAACCATCCTTCTCCAAGCTCTTTATATTCATCTTCAAATTCATTACCATACAACTCACGACACAATGCTGAGCCAATCTTGTCTCTAAGGTAATCGTACGGTTCTTTGTTTAATTGACAATTACAGATAATCGTCTGTAAGTCTTTTGCCTTTATTTTCATAATCATTCAATTTTAATTATTATTCGGCTGCCTTATTTATATATTCCTAAGTTTGTTGCATCAATAGCCAATCCCATAGGAATTAGTCCTCTGTAATCAATATGATGCTTATGGTAAAATTCAACTTCAATAAGAAATGCTTTGAAAATATCTTCCACACCCACTACAAGCATTGCCAATTCCGCTTTTTGTTTAGGCGTCATACTTGAAAGGGGAAAGAGATATGGTTTAAACTCATCAATGTCAAACCATTCACTAAGCCATTCAAAAAAGTAGCTTTCGGTTTGTTGATTTATTGTTATAAGAGTATCGACAGTAGAGGATTTAACATCTTCGTAATCAGTAGTTTCATTACAAAATGTATAATTAACAAGACATTTTATCCTATACGGCAATCTTGCACATAAATCTCGGAGTAATAATTCTTTATCTTCATGTATCATAATCATTTCTTGTTTATGTAATTTTCTATATCTTCCAAAGACTTAAACTTACTCCCTTCACAATCCCATCTCTCAATGGTTACCCCGTCTGATAGCATCATAGGCTTTAATCCTATCTTTTGTTCAAGGTCTAGTATCCGACAATCATTTCTTGGAATATCAGAGCCTCCATAATACAGATTGGTCAGCCAAAAATAAACAACGCCATCCTCCCCAAAACAAGGTAGATAAAGGTTTGTTACCACAACCCTAAACTTTTCCTTCATTTTATAGTCTATCAATGTCTTAATCATAATCATTCAATTTTAAGTTCTACACCCAATGCTTTGCATATCTTACCAAGGACATCTACCCCTACACTATACTTGCCGTTTTCAATCTTGGCAATGTTGGTTCTGTCAAGACCAGACATACTTGATAACTCCTCTTGCGTCAATCCTTTCCACTTTCGGATTTCCGCTATCATGCCACCTATCTTCTTTCGGTGTGCTATCTTTTCTCCTTCTGTCATATCACACTCATTATTTAAAAGTCACTTCGCCATCGCCATAAAAAGAACCTACATAAGCCATTTCAGGACTTCCTAAAGAATCAGCGCAAGGAGACTTGTAATAAGCGAAAACATCTACACATTCAGCACCATTCTTAATCTCTTCCTTTGCCCACTTCTTGACCTCAGACTTTCTTGTAGATTTGAAACTGTTGTCTGTTCCTTCTACTGTTGCATTGTAAGTAATCATCTTTTTCTTACAGAATTTAAAGTGTTGCCCCCACTTTTAAGTTGATTATTAATAGGTTTTATTTTCTAATACAAATATACGAATTTTATTTTAAATGTGCAAAATATACCACAATTTTTATGCAAAAAGTATATGTTTTATAACAAATTACAAAAACGGGAGGCTCGCCAGCCTCCCCAAACTCATTAAAAACCTAGAAAAAAGTATGAAGATTCTATCTTATTCTACCCCATCCAAGACAACAATGTTTCGTTTCTTCTTTATATTGAGAGAATGGAATTTCCTCGACTTCTCCTACAACTTCGTTTAAATCAATCACAGCATCGTAAGGAGACCAAATAAAACCTTCTGTAGCTTCTTGTTTACAATAGTCCCATGACTTAACTTTCCACTTTAAAGCCATTCCTTTACTTGCAACGAATCTCTTAAAATTTACATCTTTAACTTCCATAATTAAATCAATTGGTTTACTGATACAACAACGGATACTTGAAAATGTTTGTAGATTCTTGAAATATCTACAAGAAAAAAGCCCCGATGAAGGGGCTGTATGGTTATTCAATATAATCCATCAGCGATAGATACATACGCCTTGTTTTATGGCTTATATCTTTATTGGACTGATTTAAAAAGCCATTAGAAGAATAAAACTTATTTGTTCTATGATTATTGAGTGAATCTACTGTTATAAATTGAACTCCTGTAAATCTATAATTAATGAGCGCACCCTTCAAATACAACAGAACAATCTTACCGATTCCCTTACTCTGAAGTTCTTTCTTTACGGCTAAATGACCTATATTAATTGCAGGAAATGAAGATTGCGAGCCAAATATAGGCTTGTATTCAATAGGTAAGGCATCTTTCAAATCTTCAATATCATCTTCTTCAAGAGAAACAATATCATTAGATAACGTAAACAAGCATAATAATTCACCCGTTTTCATTGATTTTACTGCATAGGCTGACAGATATTTGTATTTACAACAAAGAACGACCTCTTTTTTAAAGAAGTCGTCCAGTTCCTTATTGCCACAAGTAAAATCTGATAAATTCTCTGTCGAAGAAAATGGCTCAATAGTTATATCAGAAGCCGAATATCGGGTCTTTGCCGCCATTGTTTTTCTTAATTATTTCTCCAACCAACTTCATCTCAGCCTTTTCTCTTTCAATTCTTATCCTCTGTCTTGGAGTATAATTTTTTGTAAGACCTCTACGCATAGTTATCCCAAACCGTAGGACATCTCTGCGAGTCATTGATGGATTTGGGTTTGTTCTTATCATAATTCTGAGTTTTAAAGTTTTTTGCAAATATACGGATAAATAAAATATAACGTATATATGTTCGGTGTTATAGAGTGTTATATCGGAATTTTAGAACACATGTTATATAACATATCACGTTACAACACCTTCCCAATCCTCCAAGCATAGCATCCGCACTCACTCGTCAGCAGCTTCGTCTTAGCCCATGCCTTACGAGCGATTTCCCCACCGATATAGCACACCTCTTCGCTCTCTAGTGGAATACCTTCCGCAATCGAAATGAATACCGCCAAGTGCATTATTTCGTGCTGAATACTATCCGCATACTGATTGGCACTGCTAGCCTTACCAATTACACACACCGCCTTGCCGTTCTTCACAAAGGTAAGTCCCGTGTTAATATCCCCCTCTTCAAGCAGCCTCCTAGCTTTCTCCAGTCTATCCCCACGGATTCCTATATCGACAAGATTGTCAATAATCTCATCGACATAGTACCCGTGAATGGCATAGTACATCGTAATATCCCAATCATATCGGTCAAGGTGTATCTTCTGCCTAATCATATCATTTCTTCCCAATCAATAGGAATTCCACTGAAACAACAATCCGCATAGAATCGGTTGAATACATACCCCACTGGCTTGTCCGCATCATCCAGCACATCCTTCACATACTGCGCTGCATCCTGCTCTGTCTTGATGGATTTGCCCCAAAAATCAGAAAGCATCATTGCATACACATAAGTAGAGTCATACAGCTCGTCATTGTCTATTTGGATGTTGTTCTTCTTCAAGATTTCCTGCACCTTGTCCTTCGGAGGAAATTCAACCTTCTCTTTCTTTCCCTCCTTGTTGGTCTTATACATCTTGCTTGTAGCAAACTCATACATCTTCTTGCTGAAATGATACCCGTTCTGTCTTAGATAGAGCTTCATTTCAAACGGAGTATCAAGATACATATCCAAATTTTCCCTTCTCATAACCTTTCAATTAAGGGAGAGCCGAAGCCCTCCCAAGTGAATACTAACGCATATAACGACCAGTACGTGAACTTCTGCGCATACCCGAACCACCGCTTCGATAACCGCCACCTTCACGATAACCACCACCTTCTCGGTAGCCGCCTCCACGATAACCGCCACGCATACCCATTTCTTCGTCCTCTTCCCAATCGTCCTCTTCGTCACGTTCTCCGTAACCACCTTCCGATAACTGCTCAATGCATGACATCAGCTTACCGCCAGCAGAAAGCATCTTTTCGCAATATTCAGACATCTTGTCCACCTTGCTTTCTTCAATTCTAATCACTCTCATAATTCAGCCTTTTTAGTTTTGTTCAGCGCAAGACTCAGCATCTCCCTAATGTCGCTCAGAGTACCCTCCATTCCCGACATCTTCTGTTCAAGCAATCCGATTTTCTCTTCCTGTTCCTTCTCCTTCTTGAAGCTAGGATTAAGCTCACGAAGCATCACGTCACACGAAGAAATCACCTTTTCGTGGTAAGGGACTGATTCAATAATCTGCTTACTATTCCGCAACATCCCTTCAACCTCCGAATTCATCGCCTCTTTGCTTTCAGATACAACCACTCCGCTTGTTCCGAAGTTGGCAATACAAAGATTGCTCGGCAGCTTCTCAAACTTCAACTCCTCGTCACCAACCTTCACAACCACATCAACAACCATTTCCCCGAACTGCTGATTAGGAATAAAGGTATTGGAATACTTCGGCATAGGTTGGCTAACACTAGCCACACTGCCTATCTTTAACTTAGGCTCGTCTGTCTTATCCAACACATAGAAGGGAGAGCCTTGTCTTAGCGAACTGAACATAGTTAATTACTCTTTTAGTTAAACAATCCCTGTCAATAACTGTACTGTTCCCGACTGACTATCTACCCATACGAGAAAGACGCCAGTACCAGCAATATCCGCAACAGTCACATTCTCACCATCGTAAGTTGTCAGATTAGCGGCATTGCCTCCCTCTGTGGTAAATACGACTGGCAAAGTTGTTGTAGTTCCTGTTGGGATGGCTTGTGCAAGCTGTACTGCTATTATCCCAACAAATGGTCTGCCAACATTCCGATGTGAATTGAAATCAAACCTCACCTCAGTTGCACTGACCACTACAGCAGTTGAGCGCAAGGCAGGGATTCCATTCACATTTACGTTGATGTTAAATGGTAACAACATATCAACCTCCTTCCGTTTTAACCCCAAGAGAAGTTGTTGCAGTTATTCCATCCACCCCAATTGCCGAAGTTGAAGCCAACGCCATAACCACAAGCAGGAGTCAATGCGTAGTTCTCGTTGATAGCACGATTCACAGGCACATAAGTCTCAGGACAAGCTATCTTCTTCACAGGAACCTGATTACACTTCAATTCCGCAAGGTCAGCTTGAATCGGTGCAAGCATAGCAGCGAATTGGCTTGTCTGTTGTGCGTTGTTAAGGATAACCGCTTGTTGAGCGTTCTTTTCTCTAAGGGCATCCATCTTATCCTGCATTGCCCTAAGTTCGGAAGCACGCTGACCTTCAAGAATCTGTGCTGTTGAATTGGCAATCGCCTTTTCGATGTTGCAAGTTTGGTCTCTGAATGAGTAACCGATGTCAGAGAATCCCTTTGCGAGTGTCTGATTTGTTTCGCAAAAACCTCTTTCGGTCAAGTAGTTTGATTGGGAAATCAATTGCTTCAAGTCACAGCAGCAGCCCGCAATCTGACTTGTCAAAGCATTGTTACCCTGCAAGATTGACATGATAATCTGATTGGTGTTCTGACACATCTGATTGCCCAAGCCGCAAATAGCAGTAGAAACTTGGTTGATACCTTGCATAATCTGACCAGTAGAGCAATTAACCGCCTGTGCAAGCTGATTGATGTCTACACCGTTGCGATTCAATGTCTGCATCAACATATCGGTTTCTGCGCTTCGGTTGTTATTACCTCCACCGAACAAACCGCCTCCATTGTTGTTGCCAAAGATTGCTGCAATCACAATCAAAGCAATGATGTCTTGAAAACCTCCGTTGCCACCAAAGAAACCACCATTGTTGTTGTTCATCAAACCTGCCAAGTAAGCAGGGTCAATGCCTCGGTTCTGCAACAAGGCAGGGAGCATGGCAGAGATGTTGTTAGCACCTGCGCCCGAATCGAATACATAAGTCTTTTCACTCATATTGTTTAAGTTTTAAGTCGTGCGGAGAAATATTCATCCGCACTACAAATAACAACATAAGCACATGGATAGATAAGCAGTTCGTGGAAGGTTCGTGGGGAGTTTGTGGATACAAAAAAAGGCAGCATATCTGCCGCCTTCATTGTGTCATCTTTTAATTGGCAAGATGTACAGCCTCGATAAACTTCCTACCAATGGTAGAAGCTCCACATGGATGTCCGCTCCATGTAAACGCCCGACCTACGATTCGGCACACCATTTGAGCATCGTTGAGAGGCTTGTGTGGAGTTACGATGAGCAATGTTGCGCACCAATGCTCTTAATATTTTATGTTTATTCATCTTCGTCATTATATTCTTCCCAAACCTCTCCAATCACATTGGTTTCGCATGAAGAAATATAATACTTAACCCCTCTTGAACAATCAAATCCGTTGTCTCCTCTACCTTTCTCTTCATAACTTTCTTTGTCATTTAATTCTTTGACAGCTTCAATGGCTTTATCCTTATCGGTAAAGACTCCGTAAACATCGGATGAATAATCTTGGTCTTCATAACAGAAATCATCCCATCCTTCTCTGAATATTACATATACTTTCATAGTTTTATTTCTTTTCGACAAATATACACAATTCCTTATATATCCCCTTTAATCCCCACCGAAATTTACAACGATTAACAAATGCGTTCCTTGCTTTGTTCACGAGCTGCACCGACCATCCGCTTACCTCTGCAATCTGCCTATCGGAAAGCCTTTCAGACAGCACCGCTATGATTACATATCGTGCGTCTACACATTCCTCTTTGTTGGAGTGCATCACGGAATCCGCATCCAATTCAAGGCTTCTACACACATTTCCCAATACCTCATTAAAAAATTCTCTCTTACACATAAACAAAAACCGCTAATAGTTGTTAGACCATCAAAGCCGTGCAACTACAAGCAGTTCTCATTTTTTTAGTTTTCGATTTTCTTTGGTGTGCGGCTTTTCTTTTCTCCCATCGCACAAGGATAGCATTTATCAATCAAGCGAAATGTCTACCCAAACATTTTCAATCTCAATTTCTTCTTTATGCAAAGATAGGCGATAAACCCAACAATCGCAATACCTAAGACTATTCCTAACCATTTGCCGAAAGATTCTTGACCGCCAGTTGATTCTTCCTCAACCGATGTGTCTACCATTTTGCTGACATCAGCAATATGATGGGTGCTGTCATTCTTTACAACTGACCCTCCCTTGACTTCTTCTTTGGAAGCCACCTTGTTAGTATCTTGTACAACTTTCCTTTTTGTTTCGGTTTTTTTAATCGGTTTACCGCTTTCCTTATCATATTCAGTTACAATTACATCCTCTTCAATCGTGATTATCTGCTTCAAGTCCTCAATATGTAACAATCTTGTAGTGTCAATTGTTGCGACATTGTGATACTCCGACAACTCCGAATTGACATTCGTCTTTTCGTGGTAGTCAGTTACAACTTTCTTTGACTTGCAACTGCACATTAGCAAGCAGAAAGCTATAAGACTATACCAAATCCATTTCATCCTTTAAACCAAGTTATTGCCCTAAATCCATCAGACCGAGTATCAAGATGCACACGATTTATACCATCAGGCTCTTCAAGGCGAATCGGGTGTGGCAAAAGAATCTTATTATCTACAATCCATTTGTGCGTTTCTTCTACAGTCTGACCAACTACATTGAAATCCCATGCCATACCCATAGGATGTGGCGACATATATAGCTTTTCCAAAGCTGTCTTTTCTTTAATAATAGGGCATAGATTGCACCTCAATCCTCTTTGGCTCAACTCTCCACCATTAGCCCAATTATTCACAATAATCGGCAATCCTGTCTTTTCACGAATAACCAACATTACATCAAGCAATCGTGGGTCAAAGAACTGCCAGGCATACTCTCTGAACTTGTTATAGACATGAGGACACACAAGCTCCTCGATAGAAAAATAATCCTTTATACTCATACCTCGTTAATTCTATGATATTTAATTCGTTCCCATGTTTTTTTGTGCATATTGTATGGTTTATCCCCTCTTAACATTGCACTTTTTTCTCTCCGTTTTTTACTTTGGCATTTTTTACAACTGCTCTTGTATGTTGTTCCATCTTTTTGGTATTCAGATACAGGTTTGCTTTCATTGCAAGTTCTGCATACTTTGTAACCATTTATGACTTTATTTACCTTTTTTACATTTATACTTGGCAAAGTTCCATAAGTATTAAAATACAGCAATGTATCCTCGTATGCTTGATTTGCCTCTTTGATAGTTTTAAATGTTCCAAGGTAAGCCCTATTATATTTAACGCCCAGGTGCGCTGTAAAATATTTCCCACCGTCAATCGAGCTAACCCCTCTTGCTAATTTATTTGAAGTTGATTTTTTTATATTATCTCTTTCAGTGATTTGCTGTAGATTGTT
>JAEIGA010000599.1_pt1 | contig 53454 bp, 52 predicted proteins | sample 9270691 | NCBI WGS metagenome assembly JAEIGA01 (sample SAMN17057246, study PRJNA624740) | gut metagenome | biome: biome; isolation source: fecal sample | host: Bos grunniens | place: China: Xizang | collected 2019 | reverse complement strand
TTTTGGAGGAAACTACAATGGCAGATATCAACAAGATGTTGGAAGAAATTAAAGGTATGACCGTTTTGGAGCTCAGCGAGCTCGTTAAGGCAATCGAGGAGGAGTTCGGCGTTAGCGCAGCAGCTCCCGTAGCAGTAGCAGCAGCTCCCGGCGCTGCAGCAGCAGCTCCCGTTGAGGAGAAGACCGAGTTCGACGTAATTCTTAAGGCAGCTGGCGCAAGCAAGCTCAACGTTATCAAGGTTGTACGTGAGCTTACCGGCCTTGGTCTTAAGGACGCTAAGGATCTCGTTGAGGCAGCTCCCAAGGCTATCAAGGAGGCTGTTTCTAAGGAAGAGGCTGAAAAGGTTGCTGAGCAGCTTAAGGCAGCTGGCGCTGAGGTTGAGGTTAAGTAATTTCATCTTCATACAGACACGGTTGGGCACCTGCAGCCTGACCGTGTCTTTTCTTTTCCGACGACGTTTTGAAATAAAGCTTTTTTCACTAGTTTTTAGGTCGTACTTGAATAAATGAAAAAACGGGTGCAGAATTCTGCGCCCGTTTTTTCGTAACCTTATATTTCGGTCCTCTGGCCGAGGTATATTTTCCTTGTCTTGGTGAGAAAGCGTTGTACTCTTTCCGACTGATAATCTCTGTACGTCCAAGGGAGCTTATGCCACGCGCCCCTTGCCCAGAAGAGTGTCAACTCAGAGTATATTCCGTCCGAAAGGGGAATGCGGAAGCCCGTTTTCTTCGTCGTTGCAAGCAAAAGTCTGCCGTGACTGATAAATCCGGGGTCGAGGTTGATACGTCTTTTTCCATCAACCGAGAACTTTTCTTCTATTGAGTTAGTGAAAAGCTTTATTTCTGCCTGTCTTGACGGGTCGACCGTTTCCTTGAAGCTGAGAATGATTCTCATACCCTCTCCGCCAAGCTCCCCGTCATAGTAGCTCGAGTATTCCTTCGAGAAGGAAAAGACCTCTGAGGTGTTATCAATCTCGCCAAACTCGCCTTTCAGTATTGAAATAGCAGAGTCGTATATATCGGTATCGTGGTATACTACTCCAACAATAAGCTTCTCTTTCTCAAATTCACAAGTCTTTGCCATAATATCCTCCTCGGGTGGTATAAATATTATATACCCGGAGGAAGACTTAGTCAAGCAGAATTATTTATAAAATTGTCGCTTGACGGTTGATTTTGGATGCGTTCGGGTGTATAATATACCTATAAACCTTTTGGAGATTGAAATGAAAAAGATATTATCCCTGACAATCCTTGCCTCGGTCATAATTTTCTGCCTTTTTGCCCTTAGCTCATGCGGCGATGAGGTGTGCAACCACGAGTGGAGCGAGTGGCGGACTGTGGAAGAATCCACCTGTAGCAAGGGCGGATACAGAATAAGAGAGTGTGAATTGTGCGGCGAGCAGGCGAGAAGCGTTGACTATCCCACCGACCATACCTACTCTGACGAGTGGACATACGACGGCGCGGCGCATTGGCACCCCGCTGTATGTATACATACGAATCAGACCTCGGGCTACGAGCCCCACAACTTCGTCGGAAATACCTGCAGTATATGCCACGCCCTGAAGGCATCTCAGGGACTTTCCTACCGAGGCGACCTGACACTCGGAACCTATGTCGTTACAGGCGTCGGAACGACGCTCGATACGGAAATTGTTGTTGCCAGATATTACAGCGGGTTTGAAATTACAGCCGTTGACCCTGAGGCGTTTTCTGGCGTAGCAGGACTTAAGAGTGTGTGGCTGCAGCAATATATAACTTCAGTTGGCGACCGCGCATTTGCCAACTCGCCCGATCTTGTGACCGTTACCATCACGCTTGGCACCGAATATCTCGGCAGTCGACTTTTTGACGGATGCGACTCTCTTGAGCGCGTTGTATTCCGCGGACTTGTGGAAGAGTTTAACGCTATCGAGAAGGCGGAGGATTGGGACAGCGGAGCCTCGGGATATGTTATCGAGTGCTTTGACGGTACGATAGAGAAGTGATTCTTATTAAGCTTGGCTTTGGTTGTTCCGAAGCCGGGCTTTTTAATTTATATTGATAGGTATCTGTCTATACTATCGGGCAGGATAGCGACCACGCGCTTCCCGTTCAGATCTGTTAGCTCAGAGAGCCTTTTAACCGCGGCAACCGCGGCGCCCGAGCTGTATCCAACAGCGAGCCCGTCATTTGTTGCGACAAGGCGGGAATAAAATATCGCATCACTGTCCGTTATACAGATAATATCCTCAACAAGCTCCCTTTTGAAAAATGATGGGATAAATCCCGCCCCAATCCCCTGTATTCCGTGAGCCCCCGCGCACCCACCCGATAATACGGCAGAGCCCGTGGGCTCAACTGCTATGAGTTTGATATTCTTGGACCTTTTATTGAAATAATCCGCTATCCCCAAAAGAGTACCTCCAGTGCCAACGCCGCATACAATATAATCCACTTCTTCATCCATAGCTGCGAAAATTTCGGGCGCTGTGGTTTCAGAATGAGCCTTGGGGTTATCGGGATTTATAAATTGATTTGGATAATAGTAGCCTTCGCTCTCGGATAAGTTCTTAGCGCGAGATATAGCATAACTCATATCGCCACGGGTAAGAATTGCCTCAGCGCCGTATACCCTAATAAGCGAAATTCGCTCGCTTGATACCCCTTCGGGAATACATATTTTCACAGTCAAGCCAAGGAGCGCACCGAGCATAGATAAGGATATTCCCATATTACCCGATGAGGCGTCAATCACGACGTCTTTATTTTTTATTTCTCCCCGAGCCATAGCACCAAGCAGGATTGACTTTGCCGCCCTGTCCTTTATACTTCCCGATGGGTTGAAGCTCTCTGCCTTCCCATACAGATGACACCCAAGGCTAAGCGCGCTCTCCGTGCCGCTAAGCCGTATCAGCGGTGTTCCTCCTATATAATCCAATGCCGTGCGCATAGAGATACCCCCGTGTTAATTATTTAGATGGTTGGTTTGAGTACTGAAAGCGTGATTCACTAAAACTAAAATGTCGAATATACTGAATGGTGGGACGGCACGAGCAGTCCCGAAAGGAATAAAAAATGGAAAGAAACGAAAACGGTTATCCTCTCATTCCGAGAGTAGAGGATTGCAGGGAAAGCGACGAGGCAACTCTTCACGATATGCCTATAGGCTACGCCTACGTTCCCGTACAGCGCTTCAGAATGATAATGAAGCCTGAGGACGCTCTCGCTCACGGAACTATGTTCGAGGAGCTTTATAAGCCGCTTGGAGTGTACGGCAATGAATAAGGCAGAGCTTTTCAAGAGAATACAGGAGCTTGCATTCGTCAAGACCGAGCTTGAGCTATTTCTAGATACGCATCCCGAGTGTATGGCGGCGCTCGATTATTATCACAGAATAGTCGATGAATACGGTATCGCCCTCGAGGAGTACGAGACGAAATACGGACCTATTACAGCCAGCGCTGTTATGGGCGACAGGTGGACCTGGGTTGAGAGCCCGTGGCCCTGGCATATAGAGGCTAACGGCGGCGTCGGCGGAAACAACGGAAATGCTGGAAACGGCGGCTGTCAAAGAGGCTGTAACGGTGAAAGGACGAGGAAATAAGTATGTGGATTTATGAAAAAAAACTGCAGTATCCTGTCAAAATTAAAAATCCCAACGCTCGCCTTGCATCGCAGATAATAAGCGCCCTCGGAGGACCCGACGGCGAGCTTGGCGCGGCAACAAGATATCTTAACCAGCGTTATATTATGCCCTCGGGAAAGATTATCGGACTTCTTACCGATATCGGAAGCGAGGAGCTTGGCCACGGCGAGATGGTTGCGGCTATAATTTATCAGCTTACGAGAAATCTCACTCCAGATGAGATTAACGCGGGCGGCTTTGATAAATACTATATCGAGCACGGAGCGGGAATATATCCCGCATCAGCATCCGGCGAGCCCTTTACCTGCGCGTCAATTCAGTCCAAGGGCGACGCTATATGCGACCTTAACGAGGACCTTGCGGCAGAGCAGAAGGCGAGAGTGACCTACGATAATATACTTCGTATGTCCGACGACCCTGATGTCAATGACGTTATCAAGTTCCTTCGCCAGCGCGAGATAGTACACTACCAGCGCTTCGGCGAAGCACTTCGCATGCTGACAGACTAAAAAAGGTTTTATTAGACGAGCCAAAAACTTGGCTCGTCTTACTGTATATTTGTATATTTTATATATTGATTAATTATACGGTTTATGCTATCATAGATATGAAATAAAAAACAAAAAATGGGCAAGCTTGAAAACGGGATAACCCCCGTGTCAAATTTATGCTCGTTTGTATACACATGGGAGAGCGCTATGTATAAGATAGTTTACAAAAAAAGGCTGAATCCAACAGTCACCTCTATGGATATTCTCGCCCCCTTCGTCGCTAAAAAGGCACAGGCGGGTCAGTTTATCATTCTGCGTACCGATAGCGAGGGTGAGAGAATACCCCTGACTGTCGCCGGTTACGATAGAGAGAAAGGCACTGTCAGGATAATCTTTCAGACGGTCGGCGCAACAACACACAGGCTTTCCCTTATGAACGAGGGCGACTACATACAGGACTTTGCAGGGCCTCTCGGTTTACCCACCGAGCTTGACGGCCTATCCGACGTTTGTATCGTTGGTGGTGGAGTGGGATGCGCTATAGCCCTGCCAATCGCACAGCGTCTATCCGAGCTCGGCTGCAGGGTTACCTCTATTATCGGATTCAGAAATAGCGACCTCGTTATACTTGAGGATGAGTTTGCCGCAGTGTGTGACACGCTTCGCGTTATGACAGACGACGGCTCGCACGGCGCCAAGGGTAACGTGTGCGCGCCTCTTTCCGAAATGCTGAAATCGGGCAGGAAATTTGACAAAATTATAGCAATTGGTCCTATCGTTATGATGAAGTTCGTGGTTGCCGAGGCTCGTCCGTTTGGCGTGCCCTGCACGGTATCTATGAACCCTATTATGATTGACGGCACGGGAATGTGCGGCGGATGTCGCCTCACACTCAACGTCGACGGAAAGCGAGTTACTAAATTCGCCTGTGTTGACGGTCCCGATTTTGACGGTTATCAGGTCGACTTTGACGAGGCTATGTCGCGCCTTAACTGCTACCGCGACTTTGAGCGACACGCTTATGAAAAAGAGTGCAACCTCTTGAAGAAGGGAGAAAATGCTAATGGCTAATATGTCACCGAAAAAGAACGAAATGCCCTCCCTTGACCCAAAGGCGCGCGCTAAATGCTTCTCCGAGGTTGCTCTTGGCTATACCGACGAGCAGGCTGTCAACGAGGCTCTGCGCTGCCTTGGCTGTAAGAATATGCCCTGTGTCAGCGCCTGTCCTGTCAACATACGTATTCCCGAGTTTATAGCTAAGGTGCGCGAGGGCGATTTTGAGGGAGCGTATCAGATTATCTCCTCTACCTCATCCTTGCCTGCAGTATGCGGCAGAGTTTGTCCGCAGGAAACACAGTGCGAGAGCAAGTGCGTCAGGGGAATAAAGGGTGAGCCTGTCGGTATAGGAAGACTTGAGCGTTTCGTTGCCGATTGGCACAACTCACACAGCGAACCAAAAACAGAAAATATAGAGAAAAACGGTCACAGAGTCGCGGTTGTCGGATCGGGTCCCGCAGGACTCACCTGCGCGGGCGACCTTGCGCGCCTTGGCTATTCGGTTACCGTCTTTGAGGCGCTTCACACCGCTGGAGGAGTGTTAGTCTACGGTATTCCCGAGTTCAGACTTCCGAAGTCGATAGTTCAGCGCGAGGTGGATAACCTCACCTCACTCGGTGTTGAATTTATGTATAATATGATTATTGGAAAGACCCTCACGGTCGACGAGCTCTTTGAAATGGGCTACGAGTCTGTATTTATCGCCTCGGGTGCAGGACTTCCCAACTTTATGGGGATTCCCGGTGAAAGCTACAAGGGAGTATATTCTGCCAATGAATTTCTCACACGCTCAAATCTTATGAAGGCGTATAGAGAAAACTCCGACACACCCATTATGAAGGGCGAGAGAGTCGCCGTGGTTGGCGGAGGCAACGTAGCTATGGACGCCGCGCGTACTGCACTGAGGCTTGGTGCCGAAAAGGTGTATATACTCTACCGTCGTTCTATGGAGGAGTTGCCCGCGCGTCGCGAGGAGGTCGAGCACGCGATAGAGGAGGGCGTTGAGATTATGATTCTCTGCGCTCCCACCGAGATTTTGGGCTACGAAAACAAGGAAAATCCGCGTGATGAGAAAAACGGCTTCGTTACAGGCCTCCGACTTGTCAGAATGGAGCTCGGCGAGCCTGACGAGCGCGGCAGACGCCGTCCGATTGAGGTTCCAGAAAGTGAATTCACACTCGACGTCGACGTGGTAATTATGTCCATCGGTACCTCGCCAAATCCGCTTATCAAATCTACTACCAGAGGACTTGAGGTTAATTCGCGAGGCGGCTTCGTTGTGAACCCAGACGGACTTACCTCACGCGAGGCTATATATGCGGGCGGAGATGCAGTAACGGGCGCCGCTACGGTAATTTCTGCTATGGGAGCAGGAAAGAATGCCGCGAGAGCCATACACGAGTATTTGTCGGACAAATGATTTTTATATGAAAAGAGAGCGCTCGGTGATATGAGCAGAAGGGTCTTGTGCCCTTGGTGTTGCATATAGCAGGGTTGCTCTCTTTTTCTATTTTGTTTTTGGAGTTTAGCTTATATGGAAATGCCTGACTTACCTGCCAATATCTTATGGTAGCAAAATTATATAAAATATACTATTATTTATATAGTAACACAGTGAGGTAATTATGGAATTTCTATGCGTTGGACAAACGAAGCTTAAGGTGGTGCTCAGCAAGGCGGAGTGTGACGCCTATAATATAAAATCAATCGACAGCGAAACGAAGGACAAAGCGGTGAGACAGTCGCTCAGAAAGATACTTGACCAAGCGCAGGAGGCGAGTTCCTTCAGAGTAACCAACGAGCGCCTTCTTGTGCAGGTATATCCGCTCTCAGACGGAGGATGTGAGCTTTTTATAACTAAGCTCTCTGCGATAAGCGAAAGGGAAAGGCGAGCAGTCAAGGCTTCTGACGAGCTTCTGACCGTTGGGAGCAGGGTGGCGGTCTACCGCTTTTCAAGCCTCTCGGAGCTGACGCTCGCATCAAGAGCGGTGCAGGATAAGACGATACTCTGTGACGTATATCGAGCGGATAACGGCGAATATTACATATCCGTGACAGAAACCGCTATGTCGGGAATATCCGACTGCGAGGTGCTCTCCGAGTTTGGAGAAAGGCTCCACTCGCTTCCCATATCAGTTAGAGGAGAGAGAGGACAGCTTATAGTGAGGGATACGGGGTTTTTGGTGTTTTCAAGGCTTTAACAGAAAAGCAGATAGCGGTGTTTTTCCGCTATCTGCTTTTTATATTATTTCGTACCGTTTTCGATTTCAGTCATCATATCTATTCGCGTCCGGTGTCTGCCGCCCTCAAATTCAGCGTCAAGGAATGAGTCGAGAATATCTGTGGCAAGGCAGGAGCCGATAACCCTCGCGCCCATACAGAGCACGTTAGCATCGTTATGCGCCCGCGTCATTCTTGCCGAATAGGTATCGGAGCAGAGAGCCGCGCGAATACCCTTGTACTTATTGGCGCACATTGACATTCCGATGCCCGTGCCGCACACCAATATACCAAAGCAGACACCTGCAGGCTCCTCAAGAACCCCGTGACACACTTTAGCGGCGAAATCGGGATAATGGCAGGATTCGGTGGATGAGGTGCCGCAGTCAACAACCTCGTAGCCCTTTTCTGTAAGGTGGTTTTTGAGCTCCTCCTTTAAGGTATATCCTGCGCTGTCCGCGCCTATATATATTTTTCTCATATCAGTTCTCCTCTATGATTTTTAGTCTTTCAAGACGCTCGCGCTCTGCCTGTGGCATTCTGAGGTAGGTCGGCTTAACCGAAGCATCATCCGTATATTCGCCTCGAAGATACTTTCTGTATGCCACTTTCGCTATTGAATAAGCGCTCTGATATATAGCAAGCGGAGGAGTCGAGCATACGTCCACCGCCTCGCGCTCCATCGTCCTTTTCGTCATCTCGTAGCCGTCGCCTACAAGATAGATGCTTTTGTCCTCGTGCCTCAGCTCATCTGCGAGCGAGATGAGTGACATCGCCCTATCCTCTGTGAGCCTCGTTATGCTTTTTCCGTCCGAGAGGAAGCTTGCTGTGTAGACCTGAGAGCGTCTTGCATCCATACAGGCGACGATAAGTCCAACCGTGCCTGCCAGATTCTCGGCAAGCGCCTCAAGGGTGGAAACCTCGGCGCAGGGAATATCTCTGCCAAAAGCAAGACCCTTTATCAGCGAAGTGCCAATCCGCACGCCTGTGAAGGATCCGGGCCCTACCGCCGTGGCGAAAAGGTCAATATCGGTTATATCAAGCTTCAGTGATGAAAGTATGTTTTCTGCCATAGGGAGCAACAGCTCGCTGTGGGTCATACCGTTGTCTATGTTATACAGCGCGAGAAGGCGCTCGTTTTCGCATACCGCTACCGACGCCGCTTTTGCAGTGCTGTCAAAGGCTAGTATTTTCATTACAATTCCTCAACTTCTGATATTTCAATTATCCTCGCCGCCTCGTCACTTGGCACACGGCTTATTGATACGGTTATAGCTCCATCGGGAATTTCCTCGGGAATCCGCTCGCTCCATTCGCAGATACAGAACGCTTCGTCAGCTACGTAGTCGTCATAGCCGACCGAAACCAGGTCGTCCGCATCCGAAATACGGTACAGGTCAAAATGGTATATTTTGACGCGCCCCCGATATTCATTTACCACGGTGTAGGTAGGGCTCTTAACACCCTTGATGCCGAAATGAGAGGCAAATCCGCGTGTGAAAACCGTCTTGCCAACTCCCATCTCGCCTCTCATAGCGATAAAGGCGGAGTTCACTCCCCTCTCTTCAAGGGTAGCTGCAAGCTCTTTTCCGACAAGCTCGGTTTCTGTATCACTGAAAACCTTGTAAGTCATTGCTTTATTTCCTTTAAATAGTCCTTAGCTCCATCACCGAGCAGGAAGGACAGTATTTTTTCATATTCCGAGCGTCTTTTCTCCAAGACCTCCGAGCTCACATTCTCACGCCGGATAGCGCGGAGCAGAGTATTTTTGGGTGTATCGTCGGGGTCGGTGAGCTCAAGCGCCGTAACCTCATAGCCCGCGGCTGAAAGCCTTGACAGACGGATAGCGTCGGTTATAGCCTCGCACAGCTTTCCTCTGAGCTGAGGATAATCGGTTACGAATTTCAGGGGCTCGGCGTTGATTCTATCATTCAGATACCTGTGACAGCATGGAGTGGAGAGAATGATTTTCGCTCCCAGAGCTGTCGCTCTGTCGATAACTATGTCCGTAGCTATATCGCAGGCGTGCAGAGAAATAACCATATCCGGAGAAATATTCATAGGAGTATTTTCCGAAATATCACCATAGATAAATTTCATTCCCTCGTTGCCGAGTGATTTTGCAAGTCTGTCGCACCACTCGATAACGTCGCGCTTCAGGTCAATACCAAGCATAGTTATCCTTCTTGACTTAACTTTTGTGAAATAGTAGTACACAGCGAAGCTGAGATAGCTCTTTCCACAGCAGAGGTCGTATATCAGAAGCTCGTCCTTTTCGGGAAGCTTATCGTATATATCGTCTATAAGCTCGATAAAACGGCATATCTGACGGAATTTGCCCTGCCTTTTATCGTGCACGCGTCCATTCTTGTCCGAGATACCAAGAGCGATAAGAAAGTCCTCGTTTCCTTGGAAAAAGCGGTTCTTCCTGTTGTCAAGCTCGCAGATAGCGCTCTCGAATACGGGCGGCTCTCCAAGAATGCGACGGCTGAGCTTGTCTGCGCCAAGAAGCGCCTCCTTGCCCGAGTCTGAGGTTTTGTATTCCACGTCGCCTAGCTGGGTTATAAGATTTGCCTGACGGTATTCCTCGGTGAGCTCCGCGAGCACGAGAGGGAGCTCGTCCTTGCAGACGTTTTTGTGTGACACGGTGTTTCCGGGAAGTGAAAATTCGAGCGCGAGTATTTTTCTTCCCCTATGGGCGCAGAGTCTGCCCGACACCCTTGCTGTTTCCGAGGAGCGAGGGCGGGAGAATACTAGCTTTTTGATAATTTCCTTGTCAAAGCATTCGGTGACAAGATTTATAAAGCTTTGTTTTTTATCCATTACTTCTCCTTCTTTTTGAAGGTGAGCTTGTTTTCGGTTCTATCATTTATACGCTTCAGGTTTTCTCTGTGGCAGTATACTATGAGTATAGCTATCACGATAGTCGAAAGAGCGGTGAAGATGTGCTGAACTCCGCTCATAACCACCTTGCTGAAGCCGCTCATTACTACGGGGTACAGAACAGCAGTTATAACCGAGCCAAGAGATACGTACTTGCTCATACCAACAACCAGAACGAACAGAAGAAAGAGGAAAGCGAACAGAGTAGGGGAGAGAATAAGCGCCATTACAGCAGTTACGAGCACACCCTTTCCACCGCGGAATTTATAGTAGATGGGAAAAATGTGACCGATAGCGGCGAAAAGACCTGCGAGATACGCCTCGCCGAGAATATTAACGCCTGCCTGATACCAGCAGCCGAAGATAGATATAGCGAGTATAACCGATAAAACCGTCTTCGAAAGGTCGCCGATAAGAGTCAGTACAGCCGCCCGAGCGCCGTACACCCTGTACATATTCGTCATTCCCGCGTTTTTGCTGCCCTTGGTTCTGATATCCTCGTGGTAGAGTAGCTTTGAAATAACGAGCGCCGTATTCACACTTCCGAGAAGATAGGAAACGATAAGAACGCATCCAAGTATCAACCAATATCTGAAATCGTCCATTACCGATAACTCACTGCCAAATGCATATTCGGGAAACCAGGTTCTGAACAAGCCCTCTATTAACATATTGCCTCCAATAAAGCATAATTCTACAACTAATATTATACACAAGATTACCGGTGTTGTCAAGAAATCACGCGAGGATAATTTATATACTTGATTTTTTATTTTTTATGGTGTATAATTATCAAAAGGAGTCGAAATGTACAAGAAAATTGAAAATTACTTTACCTCTTTGGGAATAGAATACTTCGCTGCGCTTAGGTACAGCGATTGCAGAGAGATTAATCCGTCCCTGAAGGAGCGAATGGGCTTTGAGCCACGGACGGTTATCATTTATCTTGTCCCGTATTATACAGGCGAGACGGTGAATATTTCGCGTTATGCCGCATCGCTTGACTATCATATAGTGCTTCGGGAAATATCGCAGGGGCTTATAGAGCATTTGCAGAGCGAGCACCCCGAGGCGTCCTTCCGCGGATACGGCGACCACAGCCCCATTGACGAGGTTGGAGCGGCGCTATCTGCCTCGCTCGGCGTCGTTGGGGATAACGGGCTTATATTAAATGAAAAATACGGTAGCTACGTCTTTATCGGCGACGTGATATGTGACCTTGACCCGTCATTGCTAGGGACGGTTGACCCCGCCGAGCCACAAGGCTGTATTCACTGCGGCGCCTGCAAGCTTGCGTGTCCTACGGGAATACTCTCAGGTGAGGGGGGCGACTGTCTTTCCGCCATAACGCAGAGAAAGGGAGAGCTCACAGAGGACGAGCTCGCTCTTATGCGGAAATACAATACAGTCTGGGGATGTGATGAGTGCCAGCGGTGCTGTCCGTACAATAATGAGCCCACACTCACTACCGTTGAGTTTTTTTACCGTGACAGGATACCCGAGCTTACACGGGAGCTGCTAGACGGTATGTCACGCGAGGAGTTTGAGAAAAGGGCTTTTGCCTGGCGCGGTCGCAGAACGGTTGAGCGAAATCTTAATTTAGTTTACCAAGATAAAAAATAATTATATTTTAAGGAGCTATATGGAACAGTTAAAAAAGAAATACGGTCTGTTTACAGCCATATGTATGGTTGTCGGTATCGTTATCGGATCGGGTGTTTTCTTCAAGGCGCAGGACGTTCTGAAGGAGACCAACGGCAACGCGCTTGACGGTATTCTCGCGTGGATTATCGGAGGCGCTATTATGATCGTGCTTGCGTCTACCTTTGCGGTTATGGCAACGAAGTACGAGAAGGTCAATGGTGTCGTTGACTATGCGGAGGCGCTCTGCGGAAAAACCTACGCTTATTTTGTAGGTTGGTTCCTCTCGATGATTTATTACCCTGCTATGACGGGCGTTCTCGCCTGGGTTTCCGCGCGCTACACCATCGTTGCGGTCTTTGGCGAGTCCTCGGTTTCCGAGCGCGCACTGATGGGTCCCGAGTGCATTGCAATCGCGGCATTCTACCTCATTCTTATGTACTTTATCAACACCATTGCCCCAAAGCTTGCAGGTAAGGTGCAGGTATCTACCACCGTTATCAAGTTTATCCCTCTTGTTTTTATCGCCCTTGTCGGTACAATAATCGGTCTTGTTAACGGAACGCTTGTTGAAAACTTTCAGATAGGCGACAAAATCAAGGACGCGATTGCTATTACCGGACAGCCTCTCGGTAACGGTATGTTTGCGGCTATATGCTGTACCGCCTTTGCATACGAGGGCTGGATTATAGCTACGGCTATCAACGCCGAAATCAAGAACTCCAAGCGCAACCTTCCTATCGCGCTTTTCATCGGCGCTATTATTATCGCCCTCACGTATATTCTTTACTACGTTGGCGTCCTCGGACTCGAAGAAACCGAGGTGCTTATGACACAGGGCACGACCACAGCGTTTAATTTCTTCGGCCCTGTCGTAGCTACTATTATCAACTTCCTTATTATCATATCCTGCTTGGGTACTCTCAACGGCCTTATGGTTGCATCTACTCGCGGTGTTTATTCTCTTGCCGCCAGAGGAGAGGGAATAAGCCCGAAGACCTTTGCCAACATCGACAAGTCCACCAATATGCCTCACAACTCCGCAGCCCTCGGACTTCTGCTCTGCGGCTTCTGGATGGCATACTTCATAGGCGGTCAGTTCTTCGGTTGGTTTGGTAAGTACGCCTTTGACTCGTCCGAGCTCCCCATCATCACCATCTATCCTATCTACGTTCCCATTCTTGTGAGCTTTATGATGAAGGAAAAGGGACTTAATCCCTTCTTCCGCTTCGTGCTCCCCTCGCTGTCTATCATAGGAGCGGGCATTATGGTCGCGGCATCCATATTCCGCCACAAGATTTCTAACGTATGGTATCTCATTCTCTTCACCCTGGTTATGCTCGTCGGCGCTCTTCTGTTCTATTTCAATAAAAAGAAGAAGGCTATTACCGACGCAGATGAGTCTCAGCCTGCACAGACAGAGGAGTAATTTCTCACTACACTAAAAAATCCATCACGGAGCTTCCGTGATGGATTTTTGTTTTATTAATAGGGCTTTTATCGGTTATGAGAGAAAATTAGAGCGTGTCGGCAAGCTCGTATATCAGCCTCTCGGTCTTTTCCCAGCCGAGGCAGGGGTCTGTTATGGATTTGCCATACACCTCGCAGTCGGAGATTTTCTGCGAACCGTCCTCGATATAGCTTTCGATCATAAGTCCCTTGACTATTCCCTTGATATCCGGATTGTGACGGCAGCTGTGAAGGACCTCCTTTGCAATTCTCGGCTGCTCAAGATATCTTTTTCCAGAGTTTGCGTGGTTTGTGTCGACGATAACCGCGGGGTTTTTCAGACCGCTTGACGCATAGGTTTCATAGAGATTATACAGGTCTTCGTAGTGATAGTTGGGGTGCGATTTTCCAAGATTGTCGACGTAGCCTCTGAGAATTGAGTGACAGAGTGGGTTGCCCTTGCTCTTTACCTCCCAGCCGCGATATAGGAACATATGTGAGGACTGCGCCGCCTTGATAGCGTTCATCATTACGGAAATATCTCCGCTAGTCGGATTTTTCATTCCAACAGGAACGTCAATACCGCTCGCTGTGAGCCTATGCTGTTGGTTTTCACTCGACCTCGCACCGATAGCAACATAGCCCAGCACGTCGGAAAGATACCTGTGATTTTCCGGATAGAGCATCTCGTCAGCGCAGACGAATCCTGTTTCGTTAATTGCTCTTATATGAAGGTGTCTTATTGCAAGTATTCCCTTGAGCAGGTCGGGAGAAGCGTTGGGGTCGGGCTGATGAAGCATACCCTTATAGCCCTCGCCGGTGGTGCGGGGCTTGTTGGTATATATTCTTGGGACAATCATTATCTTGTCCTTTACCTTATCCTGTACGCTGCGAAGCCTCGTGATATAGTCAAGGACAGAATCCTCGTTGTCTGCGGAGCAGGGTCCTATAACGAGCATCAGTCTATCAGAGCGTCCTTCAAATATATCAGCCATCTCCGAGAGTTGCTTTTCTCTGAGCGCTGAACCCTCTGCTGTTATGGGCATTTCAGCCTTTATCTCTTTCGGAATAGGTAGCTTTCTGTAGAATTCAAGATTGTTTTTCATTTATGTTTCCTTTCGCTGTGCGATTTTTTACCATCGTTGTTTTATTATACTCAGAAGATGTATTTTATCGGATTTTGCCCTAAATTATACAATTCCGTCCTGTTTTGCAGGCTTGTCAAACAGACTTCTTCTCTCGGTAGAGTGTCTCATTTTCTCTCTCATACCCTCTGTGTCGCCATCGGTTAGCATTTTGCGGAACTGTTGCATCTCTGTGATGAAGGAGTCGATCTCCGAAAGAAGAGCCTTTCGGTTGAGCAAGAACAGCTCGCTCCACATTTTATCGTTGATTTTAGCAATTCTCGTCAGATCTCTGAAGGAGTCACCCGTATATTTTTCGAGTCCCTCCGTGTTGTTGCAGTTCATCAGCGCGACTGCTATAACGTGTGTCAGCTGTGACAGGAAGGCTATCATTTCGTCATGCTCTTCGGGTGATATAACCGATATCCTGGAGAATCCGAGGATATTTCCGAGCTCACAGCAGAGGTCTATCGCTTCTTTCGTGTTTTTCTCCGTGGGGGTTACTATGTAGTTTGCTCCCTTGAAAACCGAGGGGTCGCTATATTCAACGCCGCTTCTTTCGCGTCCCGCCATAGGATGCGCCGCTATAAATTCAACGTTATCACCTAAAATAGACTGCACTTTTTCGACAATAGCAGTCTTTACACCGGTTACGTCTGTCAAAAGTGCCCCGGGCTTTATCGAATGCTGATGCTCCTTTACCCATTCGACGAATACTCCGGGATACAGCGCACAGATTATAAGGTCCGCTTCGTTAATAATCTCGTGTGTTGCCTCGGTCGTTCCGTATGCTATAATCTTCTTTTTAAGAGCGTAGTCTATATCACTCTGACTGAGGGTTATACATTTAACCGTGTATCCCGCCTCGGTCAGCGCCGCAGCGTATCCGCCTCCAATAACACCAAGACCGACTATCAGGATTTTCGTATCTTTATTAAGCTTCATATATCTCAACTCCAATCCCCAGGGAAATAAGATGCTCGAAAAAGTCGGGATAGCTCTTATTAACAGCCTCCGCTCCGACAATCTCTCCACCGGTTAACGTCAGAAGAATGGCGAGCGACATAACTATGCGGTGGTCATTGTGCGCTGAAAGTGGCTGAGCAGGCTTATGGAAGCTCGTAGGATAAACCACGACCTTGTCATCGTATACTGTCACTGAGGAACCAAATTTGGCAAGCTCCTCAGCCATCGCACCCGCTCTGTCGCTTTCCTTTATCTTAAGGCGCCTCGTGCCGCTGAAAACTCCGCCGCACTTAGCCGCTGCAACTGCGAATAAGATGGGAGCAAGGTCAGGGCAGTCGCCTATATGTATAGTTGGCACACCACGGCATAGCATATCAAAATATCTGCGATATACTCTGTCACCCTGAATACTGTTAGGATTTAGTCCCTCAACCTCAACCTCTCCGCCAAAGAGGTTAAGAGCCTCGGGAAATGCCGCGCCTGAGTAGTCACCCTCAACGGTGACATCGCCCGGGATATATTTTTGTCTGCCACGGATGTACAGAGTACGCTCATCCTCCCAAACTACCGAAATACCGAACAGCTTAACCGCCGCGATAGTTAAGTCAATATACGAGCGACTCTCTATGGGGGGAGCTATTCTGATTCTGCTATCTCCCGTGAGGGTAGGCAGAGCGAATATCAGACCGCTGATAAACTGACTGCTCACGTTGCCCACAACGTTATAATCTCCACTCACAAGAGGCCCCTTGACTGTTATGCTCTCGCCGTCGGATACATAGGTTAAGCCGCCATCAAGACACATTTTCTCATAGACGTCCATAGGTCTTGACATCAAAGAGGGCATACCCGTCAGCATTGTGGTTTTTCCACTGCACAGAGCTAACGGAATGAGGAAGCGCAGTGTGCTTCCACTCTCTCTACAGGGAAGTGTAGCTCCCGAAAAAAACCTATCGGGTGTGCGACCCTTAACGGTAACGTCGTCCCCGTCCCGCTCTGCTATAACACCCAGAGCGCGCACGCAGTCAAGCGTCGCGGCAACGTCCTCACAGTCGGATATTCCCCTGACTGTGCTTTCACCGTTAGCCAACGCCGCGCATATAAGGAGCCTGTGAGCCATTGATTTTGACGGTGGGGCCGTTATTCTGCCACGGGCTGTATTTTTTGATATTACAACTCTCATTGCTTTCTCGCTTTGTTCTTTAATTTGACACGTATGCGTCAATTTGATTAAGATTGACTACTATAGTTGTCAATCAGATAGTCGATTGCCTCTATATATCCAAAGAGTCCCTTACCGCTGACGGTCATTTTGCACGCCTCTCTTATATAGCTTATCTGTCTATATGCCTCGCGCTCCTCGAGCTTTGAGATGTGCACCTCGACGGTGGGTAGCTTTACCGACTTTACTGCGTCGAGCAGAGCTATACTCGTGTGGGTGTATGCTCCGGGATTAATGACGATACCAACAGCTCCCTCGAAGTATGCCTCCTGTATCTTGTCGACCAGGGCGCCCTCGTGATTTGACTGATAGAGCACAGCATCAACGCCACGCTCCTCACAGTGCCGCTTAACCATATCGCACAGACCCTTGTAGCTTACCGTGCCGTAGTGCTCGGGCTCTCTTATCCCCAGCATATTAAGGTTAGGGCCGTTAATTATATATATTTTCATTCAGAAAATCCTCCGCTATTTCTTTCGCGACAAGAGGGGCGTCTTTCGCTCCGTCTACTCTTTTGTCACATAAGGATAGGTACTTGTCATATCTTTCCGTGTATCTCTTCTCGAGCGCCGCTCTATCAGAAGCGGTTGGTCTATCCGAGGTAGGTGTCAAAAGCTCGAGCGGTCGGTCAATGAAATACACCCGTCCGTTTCGTTTTAGCCTCTCGATATTCAAAGGACTAAGTATAACGCCTCCGCCCGTGGAAATAACCGCGCTATTTTCATCTGCAACCTCGGCGATAACCTCGCTCTCAATTTCACGAAAGGCGACTTCACCGTGTCTATCAAATATCTCGGGTATAGTTACTCCACTTTTTTCCTCAATTATCTTATCGCTCTCAACGCATCTTTTGCCTAGCAGCTCGGAAAGAATTTTGCCAACCGTGCTTTTACCCGACGAGGGCATACCGATAAGCACGACGTTTTCTTTTTCTTTTATTATCTTATTATAGATTTTTTCTATAGTATTTTCGGGATAGCCGGTACCCAGAAATATCTCGGACGCCCTGACGGCCTGCGCGACAAGCATATACAGACCGCCCTCTGCGGCAATGCCTCGGGCGAGAGCATCTGAGATAAGACGAGTCCTTATCGGGTTATACACCGCGTCAATCACGCCCACGAGCGAACCAAATTCGGATATGTCAAGCGAAAGCCCGTCTGAGTTCGGGTACATACCGACAGGGGTTGTGTTTATTATTATTTCTGCGTCCCTGTGATCGCGATATAGCCTCTCGTAGCTTATAGCAAGCTCGCTCTCTTTTCGGCTGACCTTAATTATTTCTCTTGCCCCTAGGTCGCTCGCTACCGCATAAGCGGTCTTTGATGTGCCACCCGTGCCGAGAATTACAACCTTTTTTCCGTTTGGGTCAATTCCCGCGTGCTCAAGGAGCGACTCCATACCAAAGTAGTCGGTGTTATAGCCAAAGAGCTTTCCGTCACGGTTTACAACCGTGTTGACCGCGCCAATCTTCTCGGCGCTTGTATCTATATAATATAGGTAGGGAATTATCTGTTCCTTGTAGGGAATAGTTACGTTTATTCCAAGGAACTCTCTTTCTGTGGCGAATTTATCCAGCTCATCACGCCCAACCTCTCGAAGCTCATACTCGTATTCGCCTATCAAGCCGTGTATCTCTCGGGAAAAGCTATGTCCTAGCCGCTCGCCGATGCATCCGTATTTCATTTTTCTCTCCGCAGTACAGAATTTATTTTCCTTCGCCAAGATAATCCGTGCCAAATCTCTGTGTCAGCATATCTCCAAGAGCTATGGCTGTAACAGCATCGATAACCGCCCTCGCCCTGTGTATAATAGCAGGGTCGTGTCTGCCCGATATTTTCAGAGTAGTGTTACAGCCTCCGCTGAGTGACACGGTGTCCTGCTCCCTGAATATCGAGGGAGTGGGCTTGATAGCGCACCTGAAAATCAAGGGCATTCCGTTCGTTATGCCGCCATTGACTCCGCCGTTATTGTTAGTCGCGGTTACAACTCTGTCGCCGTCCATTCGGAATGGGTCGTTAGCCTCGGAGCCCAGTCTGTCGGCAAAGCCAAAGCCGAGTCCGAATTCAACACCCTTTACCGCGGGCACGGAGTAGAGAATATGAGCGAGCACACCCTCAACAGTATCAAACCAGGGCTCACCAACTCCCGCAGGCATACCAATAACCGCAGTCTCGAGTATACCGCCGATGCTGTCAGCAGCCTCGCGCGCCTCGAGTATCCTTTCCCTCATCTTTTCGCCGGCGCTTTCGGAAAGAGCAGGGAAAATTACCGAGTTAAGATAGCTTATATCTTCTTCATAGTTGGAAAAAGTCCTGTCAGATATGCCGCCAAGACGGGAAATATGCGTTCCGATTTTTATACCCTTATTTTCAAGCGCATAGCGAATAATAGCTCCTGCCGCCACCAGCGCCGCAGTAATTCTACCCGAAAAATGTCCGCCGCCTCTGTGGTCCTCATATCCGTGGTACTTACACCTCGCGGTATAATCCGCGTGCGAGGGGCGTGGCATATCAAGGCTTTCGCCATAATCCGCGCTTTTTCTGTTCTCGTTTTTTATCAGAATACAGACGGGCGTTCCCGTGGTATAGCCATTGAATATGCCCGAAACAATCTCCACCCTGTCGCGTTCTTTCCTCGGGGTAGAAATATCACCGCTGGGACGGCGCATATCCATCATTTTATTAATATAATCCTCGCATATCTTAATACCCGGGGACAATCCGTCAATCACCGCGCCAATAGCCTCGCCGTGACTCTCGCCGAAGAGCGTGACGGATAAAGCATTGCCAAAGCTGTTTTTCATTGTTTTTCCTTTCGGGCGTGGCATCAGCACGCCTATATGGATTTTATTTTCCGTAGTAACCTAGACAAATCCCGGCGAACTCCTCCGCGCTGACCGTCCTGATCTCGCACTCGCCGATACGGTCGACGGTTATAATATCGATACCCCTTGCATTTGCCTTTTTGTCGTGCATAGCGAGGGCTATTGCCGCCTCTATATCGCCGTTATACTCTGTCGGCAGTCTGTGCCTTTTTAGTGTAGGAATCAGCCTCTCTCTCACCCGGGGTGAGCACATTGGAAGCATACCGAGCGCCACGCACTCTCCGTGGTAGAGGACACCCTCGCCCGAGGAAGCCTCAATGCCGTGACCGAGCGTGTGACCGAAGTTCAGTATTTTCCGAAGTCCCGATTCGCGCTCGTCCTGCTCAACCACACGTTTTTTGATATTCAGAGCCCTTTCTATCATATACTCAGGGTTCAAAATAATTTCTGCAGTATCGGTGTTTTCAAGATATTCGAACAGCTCCTCATCAGAGGTTGCCGCCATCTTTATCGCCTCGCACAGTCCCGCCGCTATATGCCTTTCGGGGAGTGTAGCGAGCACGTCCGTGTCAATGAGTACTCCGCGCGGCTGATAGAATGCGCCGACTATGTTTTTTATTCCCGCGTGATTTATAGCCGTCTTTCCGCCGATAGAGCTGTCAACCATCGCGAGAAGAGAGGTAGGCACGTTGTAGAAATCAATCCCCCTCATATACAGCGATGCGGCAAGCCCGGTCAAATCTCCGACAACCCCGCCGCCAACCGCTATAACGCAGTCAGAGCGAGTAAGCTTCATTTCTGTCATTTTCTCAACTAGAGCCGACAGCGTATTTATATTCTTCGAGCCCTCGCCCTCGCGAATTGTGTATATTTCTGCGCGTTTAGCGCATCCTGCGACGCTCTCTGCGTATATCGGTGGGATATTGTCGTCGGTTACGATAAGCGCCGCGCGGTCGAGCTTAAAATAATCGCAGGCGCGCCGAAGCAGACCCTTCCCGATAGTGATATTGTAGGAGCGCTCGCCGAGCTCCATTTTAATTTCCTTCATTTCACACCTCACAAGGCTTAGTATAGGTTCCGACAGCCTTGAGCCTGTCGCACTGAGCGCCGAGCTCCTCTAGCATCGCCTTGCCCTCGTCGGTATTGATGTTGCCCTCTGCCTCAACGTAGAAATAGTATTGCCACAGCAGTGTTTTCATAGGTCGCGAGCGCAGAGTGCGCATATTGAACCCGTGCTTTCCGATTATATCTATAGCCCCAGCCAGAGCGCCCGCCTCGTTTCGCACTGTGAAAAGAAGTATCGTATGAACCCCCATCTCCTGCGAGAGATGGTGTCTTTTAGCTCTTGAAAATACGGCGAACCTCGTCGTGTTGAGTGAATTGTCGTTCAGCGCCTTTTCAAGTACCACGAGTTCGAACCTCTTAGCCGCCTCCTCGCTGGCTATTGCCGCCACCGACATATCGTCCTGTCCCGCCACGTATTCTGCCGCGAGAGCGGTGTTGGCATATTCAACCTCGCTAAGGCCCTTCTCGGTTATATATTTTCTGCACTGCCCGAGCGCCTGCGCGTGACTGACTACGGTCCTTATATCCTCAACCTTAGCGCCCGGCTTTCCGAGCAGGTCGTGGGTAATCTCATACTCAACAACGTTATTGATATACAGCTCTCCGGAGAACATCAGATCTGTAACCTGTCCGACCTCGCCGTTGAGGCTGTTTTCGATAGGAAGCATAGCGACGTCGCATTCACCCGCGACAACCGCCGCATAAGCCGCCTCAAAGCTCGGGTAGGCAACCGTCCTCGCGTACGGAAAAGTCCTCGTCGCCGCTATCTGCGCGAAAGCGCCCTCGGTTCCGCAGTAAGCCACCGTCATGCCCTCGTTGAGGCGCGTCTGGTATGCTCGGCTGAGCTCCATATTTCCTTTAAGGAAGCGGATATAATACTCTCTGACAGTATCGTCCTCTATAAGCTCGGAGTTCTTTCTGATTATCTCAGCCTCTCTTTGGGAGTCGAGAATAGAGAGTCCGTGCTCGCGCTTGTATTCCGCGACCTCCTCGGCGGCTCTCATTCGTTCCTCGAATAATCTCGCCATTTCCTTGTCAATGGCGTTAATCGTCTTTCTGGCTTTATTTAAATCTGCCATATTACCTCACACAAGACCGAAATCAGCCGCCAACGCAGAAAAAGCGGGCAGAGCTCTTTCGATCATTTCAGTTTTTACACAGTAGGATATTCTCACGTATCCCCCACAACCAAAGCTGTCCGACGGAACGAGCAGCAGCTCGTGTCGCTTCGCCGCCTCACAGAATGCCACAGCGTCGGGTATAGGCGACTTCAAAAACAGGTAGAACGCGCCCTCGGGCTTGACAACCGAAAAGCCAAGGGAGGTTAACCTCTCGCACAGAAGCCTCCTGTTTCTGTCGTATATAGAAACGTCGGCGGTAAGTCCAAGACAGAGAGGCAACGCCCGTTGCATAAGGCTCGGCGCGCACACGTAGCCAAGCATCCTGCCCGCTCCGCATATCGCCTCATATACCTGCCTGTTCTGATTGACCGATCCCGGTACGAAAACGTAGCCTATTCGCTCGCCCGGGATAGAAAGCGACTTTGAAAACGAGTAGCATACTATCGTGTTTCGGTAGTATTTTGGAATGAAGGGCACCGCTATGCCGTCATACGCGAGCTCGCGGTAAGGCTCGTCTGAAATAAGGTAGATGGGCTTTCCTATCTCGCGGGACTTGTTTTCAAGAAGCGCTCCGATTTCCGAAATCTCCACCTCGCTATATACCGCGCCCGTTGGGTTGTTAGGAGAATTTATAATTACAGCCGCCGTCCTCTCATTTATTGCAGAGGAAAGAGCCTCAATATCGGGGTGAAAGCTCTCCGAGTCGCACGCGACCTCTCTCACAACACCTCCACAGCCCTCAACGAAAACCTTATACTCTGGGAAATAAGGAGAGAGAAGAACAACCTCCTCGCCGGGAGAAACAACCGCGTGCAGGGAGCAACAGAGCGCCGCCGCCGCGCCAACGGTTATATATAGCTCGTCCTTGTCGCAGGGGTAGGAATGAAGCCTCGAAATATAGTCTGCCAAAGCCGCGCGCACGCCCGCGTCGCCCTGAGCTGAGGTGTAGCCAAAGAGAAGTATAGGGTCAACCTCAGAAAGAAGCCCCCTCATACCCTCGCTAAGCTCCACGGGAGCAGGCACGCTGGGATTACCGAGCGAAAAGTCAAAAACGTTCTCCTCGCCAATCTCGCGCTTCCTCTTCAAGCCATATTCAAAGAGCTCGCGAATAGCCGACCTCTTTGCTCCAAGCATTCTCATTTTCTCGTTAATCATTAAGCCCTCCGACCGTATGTTAACACCGTTAACAACAGTTATCTTATATCTATATTATACACAAAATATTAAGGAAGTCAATACTTTTCTCGATAACACTTGATTTTTTTCAAATTATATGTTAGACTAATGTTAATAGTGTTAACCTGTGAGGTAATTATGGAAAAAAACAGAGAAAATGACGTTCGTCTTCGTCTTATCAGGGCGGGGCTCTGCGAGCTTGAGGAGCACGGTGTCAGCGATTTTTCGCTTCGACGGGTTGCCGCGGCGGCAGAGGTCTCCTGTGCCGCGCCTTATAGGCATTTCAAGGATAAGAACGAGCTGATCCTTGCTATCATAGCGCACGTCAGAGAGAGCTGGGAGCTCTTAGCGAAGAATATATACGAAATCTACAGCGATAAGAAGGATAGGGTAGTACAGATTTCGGTTGCGGCGGTGCGCTTCTGGCTCGCCAACGGAAATTTCCGCTCGGTGCTCCTGACAGGGCAGAGCGAGCTTGATGACCCGAGGAGAAAAGAGCTGTCGAAATTTGACGCCCCGCTCACCTCTGCGCTCTCTGAATACACAGCAGAAGCGAATAAGGACAAGGGAGAGCTCGAGTTTCTCGTCCTCTCTCTCACCTACGGCGCAGTATCGCTCACCGTCGGTGGAAATATATCCACAGAAGCCGCCGTCGAAAATCTTCGATCAGCGCTTTATTCGTTGCTTTGAATCCATCACGGCAGAGCCGTGTATACTCTTCTCTGGAAAAGTCGCGCGGGGGACTTAGAGAAAAGTGAATAGTGAAGAGAGAATAGTGAAGAGAGAATAGTGAAGAGTACAAAAAGAAAAAGCCGCTTGCGCGACTTTTCTTTTTGGCCTACCCGATAGGGTAACTTCGCTTCGCTTCGTGATACCGCAAGCGGTATGCGAACCTACGTCTCTCGCTTCGCTCAAGATAGGTCGAATCTACGGATACACGAAACAAAAAACAGACCCGAGTGAGTCTGTTTTTTGTTTGGCCTACCCGATAGGATTCGAACCTACGGCCTTCAGAGTCGGAGTCTGACGCGCTATCCAGCTGTGCCACGGGTAGAAAATATATTTCGTATTCTTTGCTAGATAATTGTATCACTATTTGCCACGGTTGTCAATATTAAAAAATCGCTCTTTTATTTATTCTCCTCGCGGCAAATATGCGCCGCAACTTAGCAGAGCAAATTAATACCTTTGTCAAATAATTGATTAAAAATTATTAATCCAAGCAAAATATCAGAAAAACTCTCGACAAAAAAGCAATACCGTGCTATAATACAATTAGCAAATTCCTAAAGCAAAATAATATTAAGAGGAGAGAAAAGATGAAAAAGACTTTTATCAAGGTTCTTACCCTTATGCTTGTTGCAGTTCTGCTTGTTGGCAGTCTTGCTTCCTGCGGAAAGAGAGTTCCTCGCGGTACTTATGAGGCAGAGCTTGAGATTTTAGGTCAGAGCGTTAAGACGTCCTACACCTTCAAGGGTGGCAAGGTTGAAGTTACTACCAAGACCACTTTTCTTGGCCAGGTAAATTCCCAGACTGTTGAAGGAAAGTACGAGATTGCCGAAAACGACGACGGCACCATGGAAATCACCTTCGAGTTTGAGACCGAGAATGACGTTGCCAAGAACGGTACTGTTACTTACAAAGAGGGCGAAGATCATATCGAGCTTGGCGGAATAAAGTACACCAAGGCTGATTAATAATAAAAAAACGGAGCAACCACACGGGAGCTCCGTTTTTCTTTTTCGCGTTTTCGCTTGTTATCCTGAGCGCAACTAAATTATCCGGAATGTATCGCCTCCCTTGTGTAAGGGAGGTGGCGCGGCTAGTCCGCGACGGAGGGATTGTAGCTTACTTGAAATTACCTTCACCAAGCTTCACCAAAAAAAGAGGTGCGCTAAAACGCACCTCTTTTAACTTTATTCAAGCATTAAAACTCATCAATAGGTAAATCATCAATTACCCCGTCATTACCGTCACCCTCGGTGCCGGAATTGTTTTCTCCGTCCTCGGTGTTAGAGCCCTCGCCCTCGCCGCCTTCGGAGCCGGAATTATTCTCGCCGCCCTCTGTGGCAGAGCCCCCCTCGTTGTCAGAGGGGCTCTGTTGCTCCTGGCTTGGCTCGTCCGCAGGATTATCCTCGGGCGTGCAGGCGCAGAGAAGGAGCGAAAGCGACAGTAACAAAACGATAAATAACCGTTTTACCATTCGTCGTCCTCGCCGTCAAACGGATTGCTCGTAGTGATTACGTCTTCTTCATAGAGGAGGGTAATCTCGATATCAATTACTTCATATACGTTTTTCATATCACAATACCCCCTTAGTTATTTGCAGAATAGCTCTCTGCGGCAAGTCCGTAGTAGTACATAGCCTTGGCAAGGGGAGCAATCTTGGTCTCGCCGTTGCCCTTGGAGTAGGCGTAGGAGTTTACAGAGTAGGTCGCCGTGACAACAAGATCAGCGCCCGCGAAAATCTCGAAGGTTTGTACATTGTCAAATTCATTTGCCTTGATACCCTTTGTGTAAACCGTATATTTGCCATCAACCACAACAATTTCAGCCTCGTTCCCGTTTACAAGAACGGTAACAGTGTTTATATCGATACCGTCAATATCAAACTTGATATAAACCTTGTTGTTATAATCAAATCTTACGCCAGCCGCAGCGAGAGCAACGTTGGTATAACCCTCAGCGATGTCATCTCCCTTGTCGCTGTTCTCAGGAACAGCATTGGTATCTGCACCGAGAATATTCTCAACACCCGCGTTCGCAAGGTTTTCGGTGTTGTAGCCAAGATATTTCTGTGCCTCAGCGCCGTAGTGAAGCATATCGGAAAGAAGTCTTACAACCTTCTGATGCTTTTCGACATCGCTGGAAGTATATTTATTGATTATGTTAGCGGCATAGTCTTTAACGCTGTACTCTTCGATTGTATCAATTACCACGCCGTCATAGATAAGCTCGGCCTTGATATTGTCGCTCATAGACTGAGGAGCAATTCCGGTGAAGAGAAATGCGTATCTGCCGTCAGTCTGCTTTTGGCTTTCGGTAACGACAGAAACCTTATCCCCCTCAAGACCGTAGGTGAATCTCATAGCAAGCTTGGAAGTGTCATATCCATCAGCAAGGGTGACAAGATACTTGATTGCAAGAGTGTCGTCAATCTGAAGCTGTGCGCCCGAAATCTTGGACTCAGCATTCAGAACGTAGAATCTGAGAGTCTGATCTTTGATGTTAACACCGCCAGGGCTAGTATAGCAACGCCAATCCTTCGTGTCATAAACACCAAGATATCTACTTGTTGCCGTATTATTAAGGTATCCAGAATCATGTATCGTGAAAACCTTGTTGGCATTAGTACCAACTCTGACACCGTTATTGTCGTTTGCGCAGTATAGCCACTTTGCAGTAGTGCCTTTAGGATAGATAGTGAGATTATTACCATTTTTGGAGATGTTCCACTTAATATTGTCATCGATATCACCGGTAAGAGTATTGCCTTTAACCGTTACTATCACGGCAGTAGGAGCTGAGCCGGTACCGTTGCCATTTGACATAGCATAAGTTGTACCATCACTTTTGGTCATAGTAATAACAACAACGTCAGTAGCCTTTATATTCGCTATATCGGTAAGTTGCCACTCGACAGGCTCAGCTTCACCACAAATGAAGCATTCACCACCCACATAATCATGTCCAAGAGCGGCAATTTCCTCGGTTTTTACAGCTCCACAATCATCACAAGTTGTAGTTACAGAGCCTTTTTCAGTACAGGTCGCATCTACTGTGGTTGTAGTAGTATTTACGTGCTCGCACTCGGTACTGCTTGTCTCAACAAATCTGTAAATTTGAGGAAGAAGCATGCTGCTAGAAGTGTTTGATGTATATGTTGTGAAACGAGGACTGTTTACGTTATACAACATTCTACCGTAACTGGAAGTTCCATTTTGAATGGTAGCATTAGCATTACCATCTATGGAGATACTCCATGTTGTGGTACCGCTTCCCCATGCAAGCTTTTTTACGGCAGTAGCACCAAGCAACTTACCGTTGCTATTTGCGAATGTCCAAGCGCCTTCAACACCTCCGAGCGTCAACAGTACGGCACCGCTCGGAACGGTTTCTAAGGTAGAGTCAGAGAAGGTGGCCGATACATTTTTCATGACTTGGCTGGAAATGTCTCCTGCTACAAATCCCTTAGCAGGGCAGGCAATGAGGAGCGTATCACCCGCCTTAAGTGTATTGACATCAGTAACGAGTTCCCACGTGCCGTCGCCGTCCGCCGCAGAAACAGTCAGCGCAAGCACAGGGATAACTGCAAGTGCTATAACCAACAGACTGAGCAGGGCGATAGAAGAAAATCTTCTTTTCATTTTGCTGTTTCCTTTCATGAATTTTAATATATTTAAAAATAATACGCTATTATAATTATACAATCTCACTAAAGCGATGTCAATAAAAAATGCATTTTTTGTTTGAGATTGTAAAATTTTGTCACATTGTGCAAAATGAAAAGAATATTCAGAAAAATATTATATAAAACCAACAAAAAACGCGGGCAACAGCCCGCGTATAACCTTATTTTATCTATTCAATTTCACCAGCATCGGGGTACCTTCCGCACAGGCGAAAGCCGTCTATATTCCCCTTGCACATTGCGTGAAAAATTCTGTGCTTTATACCCTTGTTACTCTTTTCAAGAGTAGTAAGCAACTCCTTCATATTCTCGCGCTCTGTGGCGTGGTCCTCTGGACAGAGAGATTTGACAACAGGGAGATTTGCCTTTCTGACAAAATAAAGGACGTCCTTTTCTGTAGCATAGAGTAGGGGACGAATAAGTGTAATCTTCCTGTTTGAAAGATATGACACAGGCGAAAAGCAACCGAGCCTTCCCTCAAAAAACAAATTCAGCATGAAGGTCTCGACGGCGTCGTCATAGTGGTGTCCGAGCGCGACCTTGTTACAGCCTGCCGCCACCGCCTCTGCGTGAAGCGAGCCGCGACGCATCTTGGCGCACAGAGAGCAGGGATTGGGCTCACGCCTGACGTCAAATATTATCTTCGCTATATCCGTCTTGACTACTCTGTACTCGACGTGCAGTCTGCGGCACAGCTCATATATATCGGAAAAGTCGCTACCCTCAAAGCCCATATCGACGGTGATAGCAACCACGTCATATTTCTTTGGATAAAATCTGCGCATCTCGGAGAGCGCACAGAGCAGGGCGAGCGAGTCCTTTCCACCCGAAATACCGACGGCAATCCTGTCGCCGTCCTCAATCATATAATAATCGTCAACAGCCCTTCTGACAAAGCTGAGCAGTCTTTTTATCTCCTTCATACTAAACAAGAGCTCTCGCTCTGTAACCGTCCTTTCGTCCGCCGCATATAATGTGATTAGAAAAATGCGGAGGAAATTATGAGTATAAAAGTTTACATTGACCAGGGGCACAATCCCTCTGGATTTAACACGGGTGCCGAGGGAAACGGCTTCTACGAGCAGGATATTACCTACGAGGTAGGCGTCCTTCTGTACGAGCTTCTCAGAAGAAACCCCGATTTTGAGCCCCGCCTCTCTCGCCCAACGGAAAGCACAATCCTCGGCACAAGCAACTCATCGAGCCTGACGACGAGAGTCAGACAGGCGAACGAATGGGGAGCTGACCTCTTTTTATCAATCCACACCAACGCCGCCGAAAACCCGAATGCCACAGGAACAGAGGCATTAATATACAGCGAGTCGAGCACGGTAGCTAAGGGTGTCGCCGAGGATATCCTCGAGCAGCTTGCCCTGACTACGGGCCTTAGAAATCGTGGCATTGTCGAGCGTCCCGGGCTCTACGTGCTCAAGCGCACACAGATGCCTGCCGTCCTCGTTGAAATGGGCTTTATCTCAAATCCGACCGACGCCGATCTTATGGCGTATTCACCCGAGCTATTCGCCGAGGGAATCTACCGCGGACTTGTAGAATATTACGACTAAGCTGGGGATAATTACCCCAGCTTTATCTCGTCGAGCGTGAGATATTCCTCTGCTACCGCCGCAGAGCGCGCGTGGAAGTTGAAGCTCGCGCCGCACCGCTCGCAATAGACCTGCATACCGTCATCGGTAAATCTCAGCCCATACTCGCCGCTGGCGCAAGGACAGCTGACTCTGCCCTCTGCCTCGAGGTCGCGAACAACGAAATTGATTGTGTCGAATATAGCTGGGTCGGGCGGACACTCGTCCTCGTCCATATCCTGCGGCTGAATATCCCTGACGTCCTCCGCGTCAAGCGAAGCCATTATAACAGACAGCTCATTTGCCGACTTGTCAAGTGCAGGGGAAATATCCTCCATATCGCCAAGAAAAACTATATCCATTCCCGAAAAGGGACAGCTAAGGCTTGTCAGCGCCTCTCTTTCGAGCACAGAGCCTGCCAGAGTGTAGCTGTGACTGTCGCGACAATAGACACAGGGGGCAGAAATCCTTATCTTATCATCTCCTCCGCCTGTAATATCTAGAGCGCTTCCGCCGCACTCGCATTTTATCCTGAGAAGTCCACCGTTATCACCGAGCCCGAGGACAAGTCCAACCGTCGCCACCGCGCACTCGGGACACCTGTAAGCTATATGCTTTTTCTTTAAATTTCTCTGCATATCTACCTCAAAAAGTGATTTTATTATTTCTCCTCGCGCATCCGCGCCATAACCAAAGCCAGCCTGTCGCCAAACTCGTATGCCGCCCTGAAATCTCTCGCCGTGGTGATGTTTCCATCAGTCACAACGGGCAGATTTTCGACCGTAGCGCCAAGAAGCTCCTCCTCAAATCCGGGGAAGCAGGTCGCGCGCAAGCCACGAAGCAGTCCACGCCTGCCAAAGCAGAGCGGAGCGGCGCATATAGCGGCGATATGACCGCCGTTGTTCAGGGCGGCATTGATAAATGCATCAGCATATTCCGAGCCGTCAAGATTCAAGGCTCCGGGCATACCTCCCGGGAAGATAACCATTTCAATTTTCGATAGCTCTACCTCGTCGGGAAGAATATCAGCGACAACGGTTATTCCGTGCGCTCCCGTGACAGATTTTCCGCTGATGCCGACGGTCTTAACCTCATACCCACCGCGTCTTAAAATGTCAACGGGTGAAAGAGCCTCGAGCTCCTCAAAGCCCTCGGCTAAAAGAACGATAATCATATATAACCTCCGAAATGAGCGGTTATAGGACTACACCGCTCGCTTGAATCCAAGCTCGGCGAGCGCCGCTCGCCGAGCCCAAAGCTTAGTTTAAATCAACCCGTGACAGCTTGTCAAGCCACTGGTCCATAGTGATAAGAACCTCTCTCGGCTTCTGTCCGTTGGGCTCGCTGACTATGCCAATCTCCTCCATAGCGTCAATATACTTTGCCGCCTTGCCGTAGCCGATAGACAGCTTTCTCTGCAGAAGAGAGGTGGATACCTTTTCGGAGCGGATAGCGAGCTCAACTGCGTCGAGGAACTTCTGATCGTTGTAGTAGCCGCATACGTCGTCCTCATCGTCGCCGTCGTCATCAACAGCACCGCCCGACTTCTTGTTACCGCATTTCTGCGCCGCCTTGTTAATCTCGGCGTAGATATCCTCGTCGTACTGCGCTCCCTCGCTCTGCGACTTGAGGAAGTCCATTATTGCCTCAACCTCGTTGTCCGAAACGAATGCGCCCTGAACGCGAATAGGCTTCGTCTTATCCACGGGCTTGAAGAGCATATCTCCGCGATTGAGAAGCTTTTCCGCTCCTGCCATCTCGAGTATGGTACGCGAGTCAACCACAGAGGTTACCTTGCAGGAAATACGGGTGTTGATATTCGCCTTGATAGTACCTGTGATAACCTTGACGTCAGGACGCTGTGTTCCGATAATCAGGTGTATTCCTGCGGCTCTTGCCTTCTGAGCTATTCTCATTATCAGCTGCTCGACAGGGTCTCTGACCTGCATCATCAGGTCGTTGAGCTCGTCTATGACGATGACTATCTTCGGCATATGCTCTCCGATAGACGGATCCTTTTCCTGTCTTTCGTTATACGCCTCGATGTTTCGTATATTGAGCTTTTCTATCATTTCATAGCGGCGCTCCATCTCGTCGACAGCCCACATAAGCGCGCCTGCCGCCTGCTTTGCCTCCGTGATAACGGGTATCAGGAGGTGGGGAATACCGCTGTACATTCTGAACTCGACCTTCTTCGGGTCAATCATTATGAACTTGACCTGGTCGGGCCTTGCTTTGTAGAGCATGCTTATCATCAGCGAGTTGATGCACACCGACTTGCCCATGCCCGTAGCGCCCGCGACGAGAGCGTGAGGGAACTTGCCTATATCGCCAAACACGGGATTTCCCGCGACGTCCTTACCGATACATACGAAGGTGTTGGACTTGGCGTTGATAAATTCTTCGCACTCGAGCAGCTCGCGCAGTCTGACGTTGGCGGGATTTTTGTTGGGTATCTCGAAGCCTATCGCGGATTTTCCGGGAATGGGCGCTTCCATTCTGATTCCGTCAGCCGCGAGGTTCAGCGTTATATCGTCGAACAGGTGGGTAATCTGATTGACCTTTACTCCCTTGGCGGGAACTACCTCGTATCTGGTTATACGAGGACCTCTGTCAACTCCCTTTATAGACGCCATAACGTTAAATGAAGCGAGAGTTTCGATAATAGTGTTGGTGTTTTCGTTGATTTCCTGATATATTTCGTCGCCGTTCTGCTCAAAATCGAGTCCAAGCAGCTCGAGCGGCGGCTTTTTGTAGTTTTTGTAGGTCTGCTTGGGCTTTTCTGCCTTGGGCTTGGGAGCGGCGGTAGGAGCATCGAAGGGAGGCTCGTCCTCGGTTAGCTCATCATCGGGCTCGTCTTCTTCTATCTCATACTGCTCGGGCTCGTCATATTCCTCGGGAGCAGCATATTCCTCCTCGTCCGTGTCTTCGCTCTCCTCGCGCAAGGCGGGGAACATATCGCGCATCTCAGCCACCAGGGGATTCTGCTTTTCGGGCGGAATTTCCTCGACCTCGGGTGTGTCCTCGCTCATATTTTCAAAGCCGACATCCTCGAGAGTCTCCTCTCCCTCGTCGTCGACGAATATAGTGCTCTCGGTTTCAAGCACCTCGCGCTTTTGTTCCGTGGCGCTCTCGTCAATCTCGAACACAAGTCCGCCTCTCTCCTCGCTCGGTGAGGTGTAGGGCTTGAACTCAGGCTCTGATGAGGGCTCGTCGTATGTGTATGAGCCGTAGTTTTCCTCCTCGGGTTCGTCATACTCATATACGTCCTCGGGCTCATCGTGCGATTCTACCATAGGCTCGGGAGTGTAACGGATTCGTTCGTTATATGACGGCTTAACGGGCTCTTCACGGTACGCGGGCGCCTCATATCTCGGAGCTTCACCGTAGCTACTCGTCGGCGAATTGTATGTGCCCGATTCTCTCACGGGCTCGTCCGCAGCCGCCACGGCGTAGCCGGCGGCGCGTCTGTATTTTTCCATCGTTTTTTCGTTGCCCTGCCTTGCAGTATAGCCATCGTCGTAGCTTCCTCTGTCTTCTGCGGCGGACTCGGTTGTTACTGCGGGTGCGCCCTTGTCAACCTTGTAGCTGATATCGCTTACCTCGGGCTCGGCAACCGCGCTGATGTCTTCTCTTGCAACGTAGGGCGGAGGAGTGGGCTCTGTGGGCTTGTCTATGACGACGGTTACAACCTCGTCATCCTCTGTCACGGTAGAAATTTCCTCAGGAGTATCCTCCTTAAATTCAACCGTCTTGACAGGCTCAGCGGGTGTCTGCCCATTCGCGTCCTCGCGTTGTCTTGAGCTGACGATAGCAGCCTTTCTTCTCTCAAATTCTGCGGTACGCCTTGCTCTTTCAGCATCCTCCTCGCCAAGCTCGCTGATGCTCTCGTGCACTGCGGGCTTCTCGTCGAGCAGACTGCGGGAGGAGGGCTTGGATGCGAGCTTTTCTGAGGTGGCGAGGTTGTACGGGTCAAAATCCTCTGTGAATATCGCATCGGCAGAGTCATCCGTGTCGTCGAGCTTAATTTCGTACATCACAGGCGCGGGCTCGCTCGCAACTCTCTCCTCATACACCGCACCCTCCGTGCCAAAGTCGGAATAAACCGTCCTTTTAGGCTCGGTGGTACTGTAGTCGTATCCTTCCGCGCTGTATCTCGGCGCGCCGTTGTCCTCTTCTGACACCTCGCTTGAGTGGTGCACTGTGTCGCGTAGAGTGGGATTTGCCTCAATAGAGGCTCTGTCCCTATGCTCGGAGATTCCAAGCTCGTTGATTTCAAGATGCTCGATACCGTTATCAACGTCAAAAAACTCATCGTCCATCAGCTGACGGCTACTCTCATCCGCCGCCTTGCATTTTTTCTCCGCCTTGGATTTTCTCGCCTTTCTGAAAAGCCCCTTAATCCAGCCCTCAACAGCCGCGAGGAAAAAGACGATGCCCTTCAGCATATAATATAGAGCCTTGCCAATTCCGCGCTTTCCGCTGGCGAAGAAATATGAGCAATATATGGCGAGAACAGCCGCTGCGACTATGATAAGACCAACAGAGCCTATCGCCGCTATTATACCGTAGCCAACCGTGCCGCCTATAACGCCGCCGCCCACACAGTCAAGACCGCTCGTGTAGAAATCACGAAGTCGGAAGGAAATTCCCTCGTTGTTCCAATAGGTGAAGCCGTGCGACAGCGCAGATGCGGATATTAGGGTAACGACAGAAAATATAGTCCTCGAAAGTATTCTCTTTTCGCTCACGTCGGAGGGATAGAAAAACGCGTGCAGAGCGATAAGGAAGGGCACAAGGTACGCTCCCCAGGAGAAAAGTCCAAGAAGCACACTTGATATAGCAGGACCAAGAGCGCCTATATTCTGAGTAACGAAGCACAGACCGATAAAGACTGCGACTGCCGCCAGAATTATAGGCACCGCTCTTTTGAAGCCTGTGAGTGATGAATATGAGTTTTTTCTTCTATTGTCGCTCATTATGGAATACTCCCCCTAGGATTTTATCGAAAAATATCTGAAGCCGGAAGGATAACGCCATATCTGTAGCGAACGCTTCACGGCATACTAATCTAACATATATTTTAACATTTCTTTCGCAGGAATACAAGACCCCGTGAGAAAATATTTTTATTTTTTAACTCTTTATTATAATATATCTTGACAAAAGCCGACCTCTCTGTTAAAATGGATAAGATAAAATTAAAATGCCGTAGTATCGCCATTTTACTACTGCTATGGGAGGAAATATGCTTCTTTATAATTCGATTACCAGACACAAGGACGAGTTCGTGCCCCGCTTTGCCGGTCGCGTGTCTATGTATACCTGCGGTCCTACCGTATATCACTTCGCTCATATAGGAAATCTTCGCACCTACACGATGGAGGACGTCCTTGAAAAATATCTGCGCTATCTTGGATACGACGTTACAAGAGTTATGAATATCACAGACGTCGGTCATCTCAGCAGCGACGGTGACACAGGCGAGGATAAGATGCTCAAGGGAGCCAAGCGCGAGCACAAGACCGTTATGCAGATAGCTGAATTTTATACCGAGGCGTTTTTTGCCGACTGCGAGAAGCTGAATATCAGAAAGCCTGACGTTATCGAGCCCGCGACCAACTGCATCGACGAGTTTATCGATATGGTCACGACGCTTCTTGAAAAGGGCTATGCCTACGAGGCAGGAGGAAATATATATTTCGATACCTCAAAGGTCGAAAAATACTACGTTTTCAACGACTTCAACGAGGAGGACCTCGCCGTAGGAGTCCGCGAGAGCGTCGAGGAGGACGGCAACAAGAGAAACAAGGCTGACTTCGTGCTCTGGTTCACCAAGTCGAAGTTCGAGGATCAGGAACTGAAATGGGATTCTCCCTGGGGCGTCGGCTATCCCGGCTGGCACATCGAGTGCTCCTGTATCGCCAGAAAGCACCTAGGCGAATACCTTGATATACATTGCGGTGGAATAGACAACGCCTTTCCCCACCATACCAACGAGATAGCGCAGAGCGAGGCTACCTTTGGCCACGAGTGGTGCGGCTATTGGTTCCACGTTCATCACCTAAATACCAACTCGGGAAAGATGTCGAAGTCCAAGGGAGAGTTTCTCACCGTATCTCTTCTTGAGGAAAAGGGCTACTCGCCCCTCGTATACCGCTTCTTCTGCATGCAGTCGCACTACAGAAAAAATCTTGTGTTCAGCTGGGAAAATCTTGACAACGCCCGCACCGCTTACAATAAGCTCGTCGCGAGAGTCGCCGCGCTGAAGCCCACGGGCGCGGGAGTAGATGAGGCGGCGTTTGAGGAGGGCAGACGCAGATTTACAGACGCCCTTGACAACGACCTCAACACATCTCTTGCAGTTACAGCGCTCTACGACGTTTTTAAGCTGGATACCAATGACGACACCAAGCTGGCTCTTATCCGTGATTTTGAGAAGGTACTTTCTCTCGGTCTTATAGAGGAGGCGGAAAAGCAGGAGAAGGAGCCCGAGGTATCCGCTGATTTTGTCGCCTATATCGAGGAGCGCATAGAGGCGCGCAGACTTGCCAAGAAGGAAAAGAATTTTGCCGAGGCAGACCGTATCAGACAAGAGCTTCTTGAAAAGGGAGTAACCCTTCTTGATACCAGAGAGGGAACCAAGTATACGATAGGCTGAGGCTTGGAGAATAAAAATGTATGACGTTAAGGTTGGCGTCGTCAGATTTCTTGACGGCGACTATAAGGGCGCTCTCGAATATTTCTATGAGGGAGCCGCAGAGGGAGATGCCGAGGCGGCGTTTAACTACGCCTATATGCTCTCGAAGGGCATCGGCACCGACCGTGACCCAAATCGCGCCCGCAGCTTCTATATATACGCCTCAACGCGAATTGGCGAGGCGGCGTATAACCTCGCTATAATGCATCTTCACGGTGTAGGCGCTCCGCGCGATTACCGAAAATTCGTCGAGTATATGCAGGACGCCGCAGGAATGGATATCATAGAGGCTCAGCTCTATCTGGGCATAGCCCACACTATCGGCTCGGTTTTTGAGCCTGATATAATATCCATATCCCGTATCCCATATCACACCGCCGAGTACAGGGACCCCTACGCCTACATAGAGGGAGAGGTCGAGGATCTTGAGGAGGATGAGGAGAGCCGCATCCGCGCGGTGCGCTTCGACCCGGTCAGCGCGTTTGAATATTTCAGAATGGCGGCAAGACATTCTCCCGACTACGTTGAGGAGCTCTCCCATAGAGGAAAATTCCTCTACGCCAGATGCTTTATCGACGGTCTTGGAACGGATTTCAACCGCGACAGAGGAAATAACCTTATGCTTATAGCAGCCGCTGAGGGCTCGCGCGAGGCTATGGTTTATCTCGAAACCGAGGCGCCCTATATGCTTGAGGCGCTCGAAAATACAGAAAAGCTTGATATTATTCGCCGCGCAGAGCGCATAGGCGGAGCGAAATAAGAAGGAGGAGCGATGGATATCACAAGGCTTGCTAAAATATTCAGAATATTGCTCGTTGCCTTGATGATAGGCACCGTCGCCTTTATATTCATCAACTCGATGCTTCCTGCAGAAGAGTCGCAGGAGCAGAGCGACACCATTAAGGACGTTATTCTTGAGGTTCTGCCGGAGGACTCCAAGGCTTACAGCTTCGTGGATGAATATATCAGAAAGATTGCCCATTTCACAGAATATGGGTTGCTTGGCATCGAGGTCGCGGTCTATATCGCGCTCTACGAGCGCCGTCGCCTTCGCAGAGCGCCTCTTGCGCTGCTTCTGCCGCTTTTTGTCGGCTTTATTGACGAGAGCATACAGATTATCTCCGACAGAGGTCCCACCATCAGTGACGTTTGGATTGATATAGGTGGATTTGCTACCTTTTTCTGTCTTGCTCTTCTGGTCCTTTGTTTCGTATATCTTTTGGTGCAACTTGTCAGAAAGCGCTTACTATCAGCCAATGAAGACAGAGAAGCCGTCTCGGAGGAATAACTATGGTTAAAATTACAGGAATTGAACGCGGTTCACTCGCGGATAAAAAAGGAATTAAGGTTGGCGATATGCTTCTTTCGATCAACGGTAACGAGATAAGCGACGTCCTCGACTATCGCTTCTATCTGACCGAGAAGGTCGTGGTTGTTACGGTAGAGCGAAACAACAGGAAAAAAAGTGTCAAAATTAAAAAAGGCGAGTATGACGATATCGGTCTTGAGTTTGAGAGCGCTCTTATGGACGAAAAGCATTCCTGCAAGAACGGATGTATCTTCTGCTTCATAGACCAGAATCCGAAGGGACTCAGGGATACGCTCTATTTCAAGGACGACGACTCAAGACTTTCCTTTATACACGGAAATTATATTACCCTTACGAATATGTCCGAGGAGGACGTGCGCCGCATAATTAAAATGCGCATATCTCCTATCAACATATCAGTCCACACGACCAATCCTGAGTTGAGAGTCAAAATGATGAAAAACAAGCGCTCGGGCGAGGTTTTGAAATATCTTGACGATTTCAGGTCTGCAGGATTAAAAATGCACGGACAGATAGTTCTTTGCCGCGGAGTCAACGACGGCGACGAGCTTCGCCGCACGCTTTCCGACCTTTCGGAGTATTATCCTTATATGGACAGCGTATCTATAGTCCCCGCAGGACTTACCAAGCACAGAGAGGGACTCTATCCTCTTTCAGATTTTACAAGAGACGAGGCGAGGGAAATTATCTCTATCGTCGACGAGTACGCCGAAAAACAGCTTTCTCAGTATGGCTCGCGACAGTTCTTTTCTGCGGACGAGCTATATCTCAAGGCGGAGCTGCCTCTGCCTCCGACGGAATATTATGAGGAATATCCTCAGATTGAAAACGGAGTTGGAATGCTTCGCAGCTTTTCGGACGAGATTGGAGTAGCGTTGTCGGATATTCAGAAGGCTCTGCCACGTGTCAAGGACGGAAGAGTAGTGACGATAGCTACGGGCGTTGCGTCGTTTGATATGATTTCTTCATCTGCGAAGGTCTTGGAGCAGCTTTGCCCGAAAATCAAGGTTAACGTAGTTAGGATTATCAACAACTTTTTCGGCGAGAGCGTTACCGTTTCGGGACTTCTCACCGGTAAGGATATATGCGAGCAGCTTAGCGGCATTGAGATAGGAGATATTCTCCTTTTGCCCTCATCCTGCTTGCGCCACGGTGATGAGCTGTTTCTCTGCGGAACAACCCTCACCGAGCTCAAAACTCGACTTGGATGCGAGGCGCGCACCGTTGACAACGACGGCTACGACTTCGCGGAGGCAGTATTAGGTGTCACTCTGTGCGAGTGACGGAAAGGTAGGTATTTATGTCAAAACCGATAGTAGCCATAGTTGGCAGACCCAACGTTGGAAAAAGCACTCTCTTCAATAAGCTTATCGGCGAGCGCAGATCCATTGTCGAGGACGTCCCGGGAGTTACCCGCGACCGTATCTACGCCGAGGCAGAATGGAACGAGCATCGTTTTATCCTCATTGACACGGGCGGAATTGAGCCCAAGAGCGAGGATACGATTCTTAAGCAGATGCGAAATCAGGCTGAAATAGCTATAGCCAGCGCAGATGTTATAGTTTTTATGTGCGATATCAGAGCAGGGCTGCTCGCGGATGACCGCGATATTGCTATTATGCTGAAAAAATCGGGAAAGCCGATAATAGTCGCAGTCAATAAGATGGACCGCATCGGAGAGCCACCCTTCGAGTTCTATGAGTTCTACGAGCTTGGCTTTGACCGCGAGCCCATCGCGCTCTCCTCGCTTCACGGCTCGGGTACAGGTGACCTTCTCGACGCCATCATTGAGGAATGTCAGTTCACGGACGACGAAGCAGAGGACGAGGGAGTTATCAACGTTGCCGTTATAGGAAAGCCGAATGCGGGCAAGTCCTCTATTATCAACCGTATGTGCGGTGAGGATAGAGTTATCGTTTCGGATATCGCAGGCACCACCCGCGACGCTGTTGATACGAGAGTGGAAAATGCCCACGGTATCTATAACTTCATTGATACCGCAGGTATCCGCCGTCATTCGAAGGTAGAGGACAGAATCGAGAAATTCAGCGTTCTTCGCGCCAATATGGCGGTAGAGAGAGCGGATGTATGCCTTCTTATGATTGACGCCAACGACGGTGTTACCGAGCAGGATGAGAAAATAGCGGGCATCGCTCACGAGGCGGGAAAGGCTGTTATTATCGTTATCAACAAGTGGGATATGATAGAAAAGGATAACAGCACGGTCAACACCTTCAACAAGGACATCAGAATTGCCCTTGCTTATATGCCATACGCGCCGATTATCTATGTTTCAGCGCTTACAGGGCAGCGTGTCGCCCATATCTACGAGCTTATAAATAAGGTATATGCCGAGGCTCGTCGCAGAGTTACTACGGGTATGCTCAACGACCTGCTCAGCGATGCTACCACAAGAGTCCAGCCCCCGTCGGATAAGGGCAAGAGACTCAAGATTTACTACATGACTCAGGCATCCGTGGCGCCCCCCACGTTCGTTATTTTCTGCAATTCCGAGGAGCTTTTCCACTTCTCATACCGCAGATATCTTGAAAACTGCTTAAGAGATACCTTTGGATTTGAGGGCACGCCCATAAGGATGATAATCAGACAAAAGGGCGACGAAACCACAGGACTCTGATAATTGAGGTGAAGGAATGTTTATAGACAACATTAAAATATACGTCAAGGCGGGTGACGGCGGCAACGGCGCCGTTTCCTTCCACCGTGAGAAATACGTTGCGGCGGGCGGACCTGACGGAGGCGATGGCGGCAGAGGCGGAAGCATCATTTTCCGCATAGATAAGGGTGCGAATACTCTGCTTGCTTTCAGATACAAGAGAAAGTTTGTTGCCGAAAATGGTGAGAACGGCAAGGGCGGAAAAATGCACGGAAAGAACGGTTCCGACGTTATTATTCTCGTCCCCGAGGGTACGCTTATCAAGGACGTCGAAACGGGTAAGGTTATTTTCGACATGGCAACCGCCGAGGAATTCGTGCTCTGCAAGGGCGGCAGAGGTGGATGGGGTAACCGTCATTTTGCCACTCCTACAAGACAGATACCGCGCTTTGCCAAGAGCGGCACCAAGGGTGAGGAGCGGGAAGTTCTCCTTGAGCTCAAAATGCTTGCAGAGGTCGGACTTATCGGTTTCCCCAACGTAGGAAAGTCCTCCATCTTGTCAGAAATATCATCGGCTAAGCCCAAAATTGCAAATTATCATTTCACCACCCTCTCACCCAACCTCGGTGTTGTCAGCGTTGGAGAGGGAAGGGGCTTTCTTGCCGCTGATATACCCGGACTTATCGAGGGCGCATCCGACGGTCTTGGACTTGGTCACGCTTTCCTGCGTCACGTTGACAGATGCCGTCTGCTTCTTCACGTTGTTGACCTCGCAGGTACGGATGGAAGAGACCCCATAGATGATATTGATAAGATAGATACCGAGCTTTCCAGATACTCTGAAAACCTTTCAACCCGTCCGCAGATCATGGTGGCGAATAAGATTGATTCGCTTGACCGCGAGGACGAGATATTCAAGCGGTTTGAGGAGAAGTGCATAGCGCTTGGTAGACCATTCGTCTATGTTTCTGCATACACGGGAGAAAACCTCGAAGAGCTTGTCAGAGTTACCGCGGAAAAGCTGAAGGAGCTTCCGCCCCTGACGGTTTATGAGACAGAGTACAGCCCCGAGGAGGAGGCACTCAAGAACTCCGCAGGTGTTCGAGAAACTCATATAAGGAAAGAAAACGGAAAGTATTTCGTTGAGGGAGAATGGCTCTATAATTTTATGGGTCAGATAAATTTCTCCGACTACGAGTCGCTTAGCTTTTTCCAGCGCGTGCTTGCCAAAAACGGAGTGTTCGATATGCTTCGCGAGGCGGGTATCGAGGAGGGAGATACGGTTAATATATACGACTTCGAGTTTGAATTCGTGTATTGATTTTCCTCTGTTTTAATCAAAAAAAGAAAAAACAGCAAGCATAAGATTTTGCTTGCTGTTTTTTTGTTATCCGGAGGCTTAATTTGACACGGATTGCCTTTAATCCTAAAAAACAAATGTAGTAATGTAAATTAACATTTACAAAAGCCCTTTTAATTTCGCCGCCTTGAGAATAGCTATCTGAGTCTTGCCGTCGCATATTTCGCCTCTCATAACCATATCGACAAGCTCGCCAAGCGGGATCAGCTCTACGTCAAGAAACTCATCGGAATCAAGCTCTCTTTCGGTGAAGCTCAGGCCCTCTGCCATATATAGATATATCTTCTCGTCAATTAACGCAGGGGTAGTGTCAAGCCTGCCAAGAAAAGTTAATTTATCAGCGACAGCGCCCGTTTCCTCGCGTAGCTCTCTTCTTGCCGCCTCCTCGAGATCCTCGTTTGGCGAATCAAGCTTGCCACCCGGGATTTCAAGAAAAACTCTGCCATGAGCGTACCTGTATTGCCTTTCAATAATTACCCTGTTGTCATCAAGAATGGGTATCACCGAAACAGCGCCCACATGAAGGCAGAACTCTCTGTACGAGCTCTCACCGTTAGGTAGCTCCACCTTATCCTTAACAACGTGGAGTACGGTTCCTTGATATATTTCTTCTCGGTCTATTTTCTTTTCTTCAAGATTCATTTTTGAGCCTCTTTTGTGGTTTTTAACCATTTTACCACCTTATTGGAAAATAGTCAATACCTATGCGCCCAGCCCGAATGCCTGGTTTATTCCACCGCCTATTATCCTTGCGGCGTTTTTAACAAGCTCGCCTATTTCATAAGGAGCGATAAACATACCCTCTTCTTTTTTTAGTGCCCGAGCCTCCCCGTTTTCTACAACGAACATTCGGGAGTTTATCACCGTCGGGACACCTATTGCGATTACCGGCACGCCAAGCGTTTGAGGTGTGATGCCACATCTTTGATTTCCTATTCCTGAGCCGGGGTGTATACCGGTGTCGCAGATTTGTACTGTTGTACCAATCCTCGCAGGATCCCTTGCAGCCAAGGAATCAACGGCGATAATCAGATCGGGGTGCAGTCTCGTGCTCACCGATTGCACGATGTCATGAGCGTCGAGCCCGCTTGCGCTTTTCACTCCGGGCTTTATTACTGCTATCTCGGAGCATTCGAGCGAGTAGAACAGGTCTCTATCCTCCTTCAGTATATGCAGAGTTGCCTCGACCTCATCCGCGCTTCTTGGCCCGACAGAGTCGGCAGTGAGGTCCTGATTTCCTATACCGACTACTAGGATTCTTTCGGGTATAATGCTTTTTTTGTCGCATATCCTGCATAGCTCTTTTGCAACCTCGTTTGCCGCATCCTCGATTTCATCTACATCAAGATGAGCCATTCTCGGCAGGTTGAGGGTATCATATATTCCTTCGGGTCTGCCTATTGCCTCCTCAGCCTTCTTTCCCAACACGGTTATCCTCTCCCAAAATCCAAATTCCGCGCGGTCCTTCCGAAAGCTGATACCCTCAACCGATAAATCCGCGCGCCGTCTCTCTGTGGCGAGATCTGAATATCCGCCCGGGTCGTTATTCTTGAAAACGAATTTTTCCATATCCTTCTCCTTATATCAAATTCAGCCACATCTATTTTGAACTCGAATATGTATAACTAAACATAAAAATATGCAAAATCTTTGTGCACCTCAACGAAAATTCGGGGAATTACATTTTAAGATTGAAAAAAAGCACATTATGTGCTAAAATGTATAGGTAAAACTTTCGCATTTTGTTTTTGGAGGAAATATGAAAAGGATTTTTAGTCTGCTTCTTTTGGTAGCTATGCTCGTAGGATGCGTCACCGTCTTTACCGCCTGCGTACCCAAGAATGACGGCGCAGAGATTTCTGTATATCTCGGTTCGGGCGTTTATGATTTCGATCCGTCGGATTACTATGCGGACAGCAACGCCGACCAGCTTATGAGCCTGCTTTATGAGCCGCTTTTCAAGGTTGATGAAAAGGGAAGACTCGAAAAGGCAGCTGCGAAGAAATATGACATTGACGAGAATGAGCGCAAGATAGTCATCGACCTGCGCGAGACCTATTGGTCGGACAATTCCAGGGTTACTGCAGGTGACTACGTGTATGCTATCCGCGATAGAATTCTCAATCCCAATAATCCCAACCCCGCCGCCGCGCTTTTCTATGACATTGAAAATGCCGCAGCTGCAAAGAGCGGAGCGGTTTCGGTCTCCGACGTTGGCTTCGTCGCTTCCGAAAACTATCAGATAACCATTACATACCGCGAGGGAGCTGATTACGAGCAGCTGCTCTACAATCTTGCCTCCGTTGCCGCATCCCCCGTCAAGAGCAAGATAGCTTCAATCGCTCCTACCTATTGGAGTAAGCTTGTCAGCACTATGGTTTTCAACGGTCCGTTCAAGATTTCGACCCTGGATACCACCACGGGCGCTATCACTCTTGCAAGAAACGTAGGCTATCACCAGAACCCCGAGAAGAAGGATTACGACAATAAGGTTAATCCCGGCAAGCTTAAGGCTGAGTTTACCGTATCCGGCGAGGAGGTTGAAGTCAGCTATGCTGATATCCAAAATAAAACAGTCTTTTATATGACCGACGCGTCTATGGCCGACCGCGCGGATAATAAGGATAAGGCTGACCGTTTCGACGACACCTCGGTTTATACATACGTTTTCAATACCAACAATCCCACCTTTGCGAATCCCAAGGTCAGACAGGCTCTTTCTCTCGCGCTTGACCGAGAGGCGATAGCCGCTGCGGTTACCTTTGGTAAGGCTGCGAACGGATTTATCCCTGATTTTATGGGCGGATCTTCTGAGGAGCTTATCTCAACCAGCGCTAATATGGAGGCGGCCCGCGAGCTTCTTTCGGGCGTAGAGCTTACTCCAGCAGAGAAGAGATTTACCCTCACCGTTGACGACAACGAGGAGAGCAGGGTTATCGCAGAGCTTGCGGTTGCCGCGTGGGAGGAGCTTGGCTTCAAGGTCACCGTCAAGTATGCAGAGCCCGTTGAGTCTGTCATTCAGGAAAACGAGATAACCGACTCGGGTATTCAGTGGCTTGTCAAGGAGGCGGCGCTCGGTAACTACGATTTTGATGTTCTTGCCGTAGATTGGCAGCTTTATACCACCGACTCCTTCGTCGGACTTTGCGCATTCTCGTCCGTGCTCGGCGGCGGCGGATACGACGCTGTTAACAGAGCGGCTCGCACCAATATATCAGGCTGGTATTCTGCCTCCTATGACTCGGTTATGAACAGCGCCTACAAGTCCACAGGCGATAAGAGAGCGGAGCTTCTCGAAAAGGCGGAAAAGCTGCTTTGCGAGGCGTTGCCCGTTTGCCCCATTCTTTTCAACGAAACCTTTGCCTTTGAATCAAAGGAAATTTCCCGCGTAGACGTTGATGCCTTCGGTAATCTCATCTTCACGGACATGAAGCAGAGAAATTACAAGAAGTATCTTCCCGAGGAATAAAAAAATAAACCGTGGATTGCAACAGCTTCCACGGTTTTTGTAACAAAATCGGAGTGCATATGAAAAAACAAAAGGAATTTGAATTAAATACTACCACGGATATGAAGGTGTTCATTCTTTTCCTTATGGACAACCTTGGTTATCCCCTGGAGCACGAAACTATAATTAAAATAGTTGAGGAAAACACCAACGAAATCACTCTCGACTACGACGAGTGCTTAAGACAGCTTTCCGAGAGCGGACACTTGCTCTTTGACGAGGTTGACGGAGTCAGATATTATATGATATCCGACAAGGGAAGACTTGTCGCGGCGGAGCTTTATGACAATCTCGACAAGAATTTCAGAGAGCGGAGCTTAAGAGTGGCGATACGCTACATATCGCTCTCAAAAAGCGGAGCCCGTGTAAATTCTTATATCACCGAAACGCCTAGCAAGCGCTATCGCGTCACGATGGAAGCCTTTGATAGATACGGAGAGGTTATGAGCACCTCTGTGACCGTCAATTCTCTCAAGGAGGCGGAGCTTATCAAGAAAAATTACGACGCCAAGCCCGACGGAGTATACAGGGGTGTGCTCTTTTCCGTCACGGGAAAGCTCGAATATATATCCTGATATGGCTTTTTCGTGTATTTTCACAAAAAATCGCGTGATTGAGTTGTTATTTTTGTAAAAAAATAAAATATTTTGTTAATTTTTTTTTACAAAACCCTTGACAACTAAATCTTTAAAATATATAATTAATTTACATTCAAGGGCGGAATATATGGATAAGTTGAACAGGGACGAGCTCACAGCACTCCTCGCGCGCGTCAGAATGCACGATGACTGTGCCTTTGAGCTTCTTGTAGCTCACTATACACCTCTTATTATTTCCTGCATCCGCAGGCTTTCGCTTCCCGTCTCAGAATATGAGGCAGAGGCCCGCATCGGCTTATACAATGCGGCTCTCTCATATAACGTAGAGCAGGAAGGAGTGACCTTCGGCTTGTATGCGAAAATATGTATCACCCGCTTGCTGTATGATTCCGTGAGGACTAGGGATGCGTGGGATATACCGCTTTCAGACGAGGACGTCGACAGCATAGCTGTATCAAGCGGTATAGTTGAGCGTATTCTGCGTGAGGAGGAGCGCGAGGGCTTTCTTTCGGAGGCTCGCGGACTCTTATCTCAGCTTGAATATAAGGTTTTGGTTCTGTGGATGAAGGGATATAAGACGAGGGAAATTTCCTCTATCCTCGACACCTCTGCCAAATCGGTTAATAATGCGAAGTCGCGCATTACGAAGAAGCTGCGTGATGGTATGCCATCTCGCCGCGAATAAATAGCCTATATGCCCGTGTAGCTTAAGGGAGAGCGTTGGTTTTTACAAAGGCGTCGGTTGGAATCCGTCTAGGGCAAATAATATTATACCTAAAAAGGAAAGAGAGAACACATGTACCAGGACGAGACATTAAAGTGTAGGGAATGTGGCAACGAGTTCGTGTTCACCGCAGGTGAGCAGGAGTTCTACGCATCCAAGGGCTTCGAGAACAAGCCTACCAGATGCAAGGAGTGCCGTGCTGCAAGAAAGAATGCGCAGAAGGGTGAAAGAGAAATGTTCCCCGCAGTTTGCGCAGATTGCGGCAAGGAGTGCCAGGTGCCCTTCAAGCCCACCGAGGGAAAGCCCGTTTACTGCAGCGAGTGCTTTGCAGCTAAAAAGGAAGGCTAATTGCCATTTCCCACAGCCAAGTAGGTTGAGCGCCCCAAAAAACACCGTGTATTTCACGGTGTTTTTTATTTTGCCATCAATTTTATGGATGATGATTTGGTTTATTAAATCAAGATACGGTCCTTCTTTTAAAAATATATCGAAAAATCTGTACAAATGTGAAATTTTGTGTTATAATGATAAATGTTAAAATATATACAAAGCAGGAAATCAAAATGGAAAAGAACAACAATAAGAATAGATATGGCACAGGCCGCCAAGGAAAAAGGGGCTACGGTCGCGATAGAGCAGAGAATAGGGAAACTCAGCCAATTCCCGATGAGAACGTTATCTTTGGAAGAAACGCCGTGCGAGAGCTTCTTGAGAGCGGTCGGGACGTAGATAAGCTTTTTATTTCATCGGGCGAGCGCGAGGGCTCGGTTAATCTCATTCTCGGCATCGCCTCGGAGCGTGGAATACCGATTTTTGAGCGCGACAGGGCGAAGCTTGACGAGCTCACTCACGGCGCCAAGCATCAGGGTGTTGTTGCCATAGCCTCAGAGGCTAATTATTCTACCGTTGATGAAATTCTCGCCTATGCAGAGAGTAAGGGCGAGCCTCCTTTTATAGTTATGTGCGACGGAATTGAGGACCCGCACAACCTCGGAGCCATTATCCGCACAGCGGAGTGCTGTGGCGTGCACGGTGTTATTATTCCGAAAAGGCGCGCGGTTGGTCTTACCTCAACGGTTGCCAAGTCCTCTGCAGGCGCGCTTATGCATATGCGCGTAGCCAAGGTTACAAATCTCGCCGTCACCATCGACGAGCTCAAAGAGAGGGGTATCTGGGCGTATGCCGCGGATATGGACGGCACCGAGTGCAGAAAGACGGATATGAAGGGCGCATCTGTTATCGTTATGGGTAGCGAGGGCTTTGGTATATCAAGGCTTGTCAAGGAAAAATGCGACTTCGTAGTGTCTATAAAAATGTACGGACAGGTTAATTCTATGAACGTATCCTGCGCCGCCGCGGTTATTCTCACCGAGGTTGCCAGACAGAGAAACGAGGAGGGCTAAATGTGACTACAGAAGAAAAAAATATCACGACTGAATCACCCGACTCCGAGGTGATTATCTCGGTAGACTCATCCGTTGGCGGAGAGCCGGTATGCGCTTTGGAGTTTGAGATTGCCATAGATAGCGCCGAGGATAAAGCGCAGGAAAATCCCGAACCTGCTCCCGAAGTCGAATACACACCCGAGCCTGAGGTGGAATTGACGGTTGAAGCAGACGTTATGCCAAACGTTTTCGACGTTGTCGACACCCACGAGAGTTCAAGCTCTCCCTCCGGCGTGCGTACTACCTACCTTCCTCGATTTACCGACGTCAGCGATAATTACCATATAAGGTCGTCAGGGGCGGCATCCTACCTGAATGCATCCGCTACCGATAACGTATACGTTGACCCCACCGCAGAAATCGGAGAGGACGCGGGAATAGAGCGCGTTGTCGTATCCCCGGGCGCAGGGAATAAGCCTGAGCATAGCGATGAGAGCATCACCGTATTTAAATTCGACACAGAGGAGCAAAACGAGGCTCCGATTGAGAAAAAAGAGGCGGCACACGCCGAAAAAGCGCCCACAGAGCCGCCCTCACCTGTAAGCGAGCCTGCGCCCGAGCAGAATATCGAGCCCGAGCCTATTCCCAAGAAAAAGACTCTCAAGGATGCCTCCGAGTATGATATTCCCGATCCCGAGGAATATATGCTTCCCCAAGGCTATTCTGATGACGACGATACCCCTGACGTCCAGGTTACAGGCCCCAAGGTAAAGCACGAGTTTATCTCGCCTATCCAGAGAGATAACTTCAAGGACAAGTTCCTTGATACGCTTATGGCTGTGAGAGTCAGATTCATAGCGGTTATTTTGATATTCCTCGCTATGTCCGCCGTCGAAATCCTCGGGCTTTTGAATATCGGAGCTCTCGAGCTTATCGGCGTGCACGTCAGCCCCGCTGGATATTCGGTTATAGACTTAGCCTTCGTTATCTGCATATCGGTGCTCGTTCTTCCCGAGATTGTACACGCGGCTTGCGCCCTTGCGCGCGGAAGAGTCCTTCCCGAGCTTGCCCTGATACCGTCGATTGTCGCGCTTCTTGCGTATACCTTTATCGTGTATAAATCCCGCTCGGTCGAATATCTTTGCTTTGGTATGCTATACGGCATACAGGCATTAGCCGCTATCCTTGCCACACTTTACAGAGTGAAGGGAGATTACTCCGCCTTCAAGCTTTGTGCCAAGAGCTCGGTTAAGAGCGTGCTTATCAAAAAGCTCACAAGAGAGCTCCCCCGCGAGAATATCGCCCTTGACGGCGTTGTAGACGAGTACAAGTCCAAGACCGCGAGAATGTTCCGCACGGGATTTGTGTCCGACTTTTATTCCAATAGCTCAAAAACCGTCGAAAACACCAAAAACAATATACTTATCATAGCCGCATCTCTTGCCGCGGCGCTGGTTACATCGATAGTATCCTATTTTATATTTGGAAAATCGCTTTTGTATGCCGCTCAGTCCTTCCTTGTGGTATACCTCGTTTCCACCCCCGCCTTTTCTATCCTCTCGCACAAGCTGCCGTATAAGCAGGCTTCCGTCGTTGCAGGCAAGGAGGGTAACGCCTTCGTCGGCGAGGGAGCAATATACGAGGGAGCTGACATTGACGTTATAGCCTACGAGGATACCGAAATATTCGGTGCGGAGGACGTCAGCATCAGGAAGGTGCACCTCTACGGAAAAGTATATAATACCGCCAAGGCTATGGAGCAGATGTATTCGCTCTTTTCCGTTGTCGGAGGACCGCTCAACGCGGTTTTCACCGCCGCCCTGGCAAGAAGGTCGGACTCCGCGACTGACGTTGTCGTTGAGTCTGACGGAATATGCGGTATGCTTTCAGGACACCGAATCTGCGCGGGTACAGAGGAATATATGCGCAGAAACGGTATTTCCATACCCGATGACGGTTACCGAACAGGCAGCTCAACCACCGACTCGACCCGAATTATGTACGGCGCGGAGGACGGCGCGGTATACGTCAAGTTCCACATAAGATATTCCTTCAGCGAGGAATTTACTATGCTTCTTCCGTTCCTGAAGGAACAGAAAATCATTCCCCTTATCTATACGCGCGACCCGAATATCAGCAACGAGCTGTTGAAAATACTCACCCTCGGCGACGATGCTATGAGAGTTATGCGCCGCGGCAGACCCGCCTCGCTCGAGACGAAGACGTACAGGCACTTGAGCTCGCCTCTGGTCACCCTCGGAAACAAGGAAAACGCTATCAATATGCTTCTTCTTTCGCGTCGCTACACCGCCTTTCAGTCGACTCTGGCTGTAACCGAGCTTATTTCCACCGCGGTGGGGGCGGCTCTTGCCGTGCTACTTTCGCTTGGCGGTATGATTTCCGCCGCATCGGGAATAGTCTGCGGACTGTCGCTCTGGCAGATTGGCTGGTGCGTGGTACTGTACGTCAGAAGCAGAATGAGAATTTAACTTCAAAAGGACGGAAAAATGTCAGAAATCAAGAACCTATCCTCCGTGCTGAAATCGGTATCCAAGCCGGGCAGATACATAGGAGGAGAGTACAACCGAATAATCAAAAACAAGGATGAGGTGAAATGTCGCTTTGCATTTTGCTTCCCCGATACCTATGAAATAGGTATGTCCAACCTTGGCGTACGTATCCTCTACGACGTGCTCAACTCCGATAAGGACGTCTGGTGCGAGCGGGTATATGCGCCTTGGGAGGATATGAAGAAGAAAATGGAGGAATACGACATTCCTCTTACAGCCGTAGAGAGCGGCGACCCCCTTACGGAATTTGATATGCTGGGCTTCTCGCTTCAGTATGAGCTCTGTTATACTACGGCTCTCCAGATGCTTCGCCTTGCGGGTATTCCGATATGGGCGCGCGACAGAAGCGAGGATACCCCCATCATTATCGGCGGCGGCCCCTGCGTATATAATTCCGAGCCCATAGCTGAGTTCTTCGACCTTATCAACGTAGGCGAGGGCGAGGAGGTTCTTCTCGAAATCTGCCACCTCTACAACTCAATGAAGGATAGCGGTAGCTATTCAAGAGAGGCATTTCTGCGCGCCGCATCTCACATAGAGGGCGTATATATCCCTTCACTGTACGAGGTCAGCTACAACGAGGACGGCACTATTAAGGAATATAAGCCTCTATACGAAGACGTCCCCGCGAAAATCAAAAAGAGAATTATAGCTGACCTTGATAAAGCGCCATATCCGACGAAGCTCGTTATGCCTTATATAGAAACTGTTCACGACAGAATAGTCCTCGAGGTATACAGGGGCTGTATCAGAGGCTGTCGCTTCTGTCAGGCGGGAATGGTCTACCGTCCCATCAGAGAAAAAAGCCCCGAAACACTCTGCAACACCGCGAAATGCCTCTTCGAAAATACAGGCTATGACGAAATTTCGCTTATATCTCTCTCAATCAGTGATTACTCCGAGCTGAGAGAGCTGACCGACAAGCTGCTTTCCTGGACCGACGAGGCTCACGTCAGCCTCTCGTTGCCATCGCTGAGAATAGACAGCTTCTCCGAGGAGCTTATGAAAAAGATTTCCTCAGTCAGAACGGGCGGCTTAACCTTCGCCCCCGAGGCAGGCACGCAGAGACTGCGCGACGTCATCAACAAAAACGTTACCGAGGATGACCTTATGCACGCCGTTGACATCGCCTTCAGAGGCGGAAAGAGTAGCGTCAAGCTCTACTTTATGAACGGACTTCCCACCGAAACTATGGAGGACATCGAGGGAATTGCCGACCTTGCCAAGAAGGTCGTCGGCGCGTACTTCAAGCTCCCCAAGGGCGAGCGCCCGAGAGGAATATCCGTCACCGTCAGCGTCTCCTGCTTCGTTCCGAAGCCCTTTACTCCTTTTCAGTGGGAGGCGCAGGACAGCCTCGAGAGCCTGGTTGAGAAGCAAAAGCACCTTCGTGGCTGTATCACCGACAGAAAAATCAAGTACAACTATCACGAGGCTAAGGTCTCGAGAATAGAAGCAGTCCTCGCCAGAGGCGACCGCCGACTCGCTCCCGCTATCGCGCTTGCGGTAGAGGAGGGCTTTATGTTCGACGCCTGGGATGAGTATTTTGACTACGATAAGTGGATAGACGTCCTCGCTCGCGCGGGCGTTGACCCCGACTTTTATACTACCCGCGGCTTCGGTCTCGACGAGGTTTTGCCCTGGGATATTATCGACTGCGGAGTAACCAAGCAGTTCCTTCTTCGTGAGAGAAGCAAGGCGTACGAGGCGAAAACCACGCCCTCCTGCGCGGAGCATTGCTCGGGCTGTGGCGCGAATAAGCTTGGAGGTAAGAACAGATGGTGCAACTGACCCCAAACCACCCATACGTTACCCTCAGGGTTAAATTTAAAAAGGTGGGCAGCCTTCAATACATCTCCCACCTGGATTTAGTCCGCACAATGCACAAAATTATCGTCCGCGCCAAGCTACCTGTATGGTACACAGCAGGCTATAATCCGAAGCCCAAAATGATATTCGCCGCCCCCCTCTCCATAGGCACCGAGAGCGTGTGCGAATTTATGGATATCAGACTCGTTGACGACATCTCTCCCGAGCTGGCAAAGGCTCGCCTGAACGAGAATATGACCGACGAGATGCAGGTGCTCGATGCTTATTATACGGAAGAGAAGCTCACCGAGCTCAGATGGCTCGAGTACGACTTTATAGTCTGCACCGACAACGCCTCGGATAGCCTCGCCGAAGAATGCGAGCGCGCTCTGCTTTCCGACAGCGTCACGGTTGAAAAGAAAACCAAGCCGGGCGAGCCCACCGTCACTACCAATATCGCGCCTATGATAAAATCCGCGAGGGCAACCTACCGCGACGGCATTATCTATATCAACGCCGTCCTCAGCGCCGACCCGTCCTCGTTCTTGAATCCCGAGTATATCATTCGCGCGCTTCGCGACTCGGTCGGAATACTGAAAAATCCAAGACTCACCGAGGAGTCCTACTCAATTATGAGGTGCGGCGCATACCGCGAGGATATGACCGAGTTTCGCTAAAACAGCGTCCTCAAATCAAAAACAGCAATCTGCCTTATCTCCTCTAGCTTGAGGAGCAGGCAGATTTTGTTTTCCTCCGTGCCGGAAATTATACAGCAGTTATATAGCCTGTCAAGCCCCTCCAGAGCCCCGTCGGGAACAGTCAGCACCATCAGCGAAACAAGCCTGTTATAATCCCCCTCGAGCAAAAGAAAGTCCTCGCTGCTCTCACATTGTCCTATCTTCCTGTCAAACTCATCAATCATAGATGCGAGCGATACCGTATTCAGCGTCACGCATAAAGCTATAACCGCCACCAGCGATAAAGCAACGATAAATCCCTTCATTTTTTTCCATCCTTCACCAAAAGATTGTATTTACCGACGTCATCCACCGTCAGAAGAAAAACCTCGCTTAAAGAAAGCCGCCTATCTTTAAGGTATATTTCAATATCGCGCTCGCTCATATTGAGCCTCGCGAGCTCCTCACAATCAACCCTTCCGTCAGCTATCAGCACGTGCGCGATGTTGTCCTGCTTTTTGAGCAGTGAAATTTTACCGTTTTGCTCGAGAAGCCCGTATTCCACTTCTGAAATATCACCGATGCCCTGTATACGCATTTCAGTGAGAAGCTCGTTAATAGAAATGCGGTTTTCGTCAAGAACCTCTTGATTTGTTCTTCCTTTGTATATTATATATAGGGATTTTCCTTCGACAGCCCTTTTTATCAACGAAGATTTGTTTTTAGCGTATGCAACGATGATTTCAAGAGTACAAATCAAAACGATGGGAACAATCGCCGAAAGTATAGGTATATTCACGTCGGTAATTGGGGCAGAAGCGATTTCGGAAATCAAAAGCGTTGACACCAGCTCGTTAACCTCCAGCTCGCCAATCTGCCTCTTTCCCATAATTTTCAGCATTATATTAAGCAGGATATAAATTACAATAGTCCTGACAAGAACCAAAATCATAAAATTCTCCTCCTGTAACTTAGTTTTCATAAAACCGAAAAACAAATGCAAGAAAAATGAAAAAAGTCTAAGCATAGCCGAAAGAAAAGGGAAGTGCACATAGGCAAAAATCCGTTTTTTAACAAAACACGCGTGTGTGTTCAACTTTTTGTCGTCTGTAATTGTAAACAATTTGTAAATAATTTGGAAAAAGTTCCATTTTTTCCATCAGAAGAAGTGAATACCGCCCGATTTCATTCGACGTTTTTCGCTAATCGTTTTAAAAAGTAGTCAACCCTGCACAAATAGTGGATATATTCAAACGGCGCTTTTGTAGATCCTGCCTATTTTTTTTTTTTTTTTTTTTTTTTTTTTTTTTTT
>JAEIGA010000598.1_pt1 | contig 53463 bp, 49 predicted proteins | sample 9270691 | NCBI WGS metagenome assembly JAEIGA01 (sample SAMN17057246, study PRJNA624740) | gut metagenome | biome: biome; isolation source: fecal sample | host: Bos grunniens | place: China: Xizang | collected 2019 | reverse complement strand
GAAGCCCCGGCAGACGTGAAATCGGTCACGGTGCATTGGCAGAAAGATCGCTTGTTCCCGTTCTCCCCTCTGTTGAAGAATTCCCCTATGCTATCCGTTTGGTAAGTGAAGTTGTTTCCTCTAACGGTTCTACTTCTCAGGCTTCTGTTTGCGGTTCGACCCTTGCACTTATGGATGCAGGTGTTCCCATCAAGGCTCCCGTTGCAGGTATTTCCTGCGGTCTTATTACCGAAGGCGACAGCTGGGATACCATGATCGACATTCAGGGTCTTGAGGACTTCTACGGCGATATGGACTTCAAGGTAGCAGGTACAAAGAAGGGTATCACCTCCATTCAGATGGACCTTAAGATTGACGGTCTTACTCCCGAGATCATCGCTGAGGCATTCGCTGTTACCCACAAGGGACGCGATTACATCATCGACGAGGTTATCTTAAAGGCTATCGACAAGCCTCGCGCTGAGGTTTCCAAGTACGCACCCAAGATGCTCTCCATGAAAATAAACCCCGACAAGATCCGTGAGGTTATCGGCTCCGGCGGTAAGGTTATCCAGAAGATCACCGCTGATACCGGCGCAAAGATCGACATCGAGGATACCGGCGACATCTTTATTTCCGCAATCAATCCCGATTCGGCAAATGCGGCTAAGGCTATCATCGAAGCTATCGTATTCGAGCCTGTTCCCGGCGAGATCTACGAGGGCAAGGTAACAAGAATCATTCCCATCGGTGCTTTCGTTGAGATCGCACCCGGCAAGGAAGGTCTTGTTCACATCTCCAAGCTTGAAAACCGCCGCGTTGAAAAGGTTGAGGATGTATGCGCTGAGGGCGACACCATGCGTGTTAAGTTCCTCGGTACTGATGAAAAGGGCAGATGGAATCTCTCCCGCAAGGATGCACTTTAATATTGCATAAACAGAACCTTTTGGGGGAAGCGCTTCTTTCTTGAGCGATTCCCCCTATTATTTTAAGAAGATACGGTAATTATCATGAACAACAATTATAATAATAACCGTCCGCCGAGGAATGGCGGATCGCGGCAGCAGAATCCCGGGAACCGTCCGCAAAACGGCGGCAGGGGACAGAATATGCCGGTGAACGGCGTGCCGCGACAGCAGGGCGCACAGTATCAGTATAACCGCCCTGTGGGAAATCCGCAGTATCCGCCGGTACGCCACCGCTCAAGGAAGCAGGCACAGCGTGCGGCAGGAATGGTGGTACTGCTTGCCGTCATACTCGTAATGCTGCTTGTTTCGGTGATAATATTCGCCGCAAGATGTGCTACGGGATTCGGCGGTGCGGTTGATACCGATTCAGAGACAACAAGTGACGTTATGGGGTTTTCCTCGGATACTGCCACAGATACAGCCGCCGCTGTTATAACCGATCCTGTCGTTACTGAGCCTCCGGAGACCGAGCTTGATGCGGCGTATGAGTACGTCACAAAGTCCGCCGAGGACGTTCACCGCGGATATCAGATACTTGTAAACTATCAGAATCCCTACAATTTTGACGGCGGATTCAAGCTTGGCACGCTGTATGGGGCGAAAAACGGCTGTTACAAGGTGAGCAACACCACCGATTCTCTTGATACTGCGGCACTTCGCAGTTTTGCGGACATGATGTCGGCGATTTCGCAGAATACGGCGGTTATAGGCGAAGAGACCGTTAAAATGGACGACATAATCATAACAAGCTCCGACCGCACCTATGAATTTCAGGAGCAGTTATACGGTGCGCGTGTAGATCAGTACGGTGAGGAGTATGCGTCACTTTACGTGGCGATGCCCGGTCACAGCGAGCACCACACGGGACTTGCCCTTGACCTTGCCATATACACGGACGGCGGTCACTCGTATACATTCGACGATATAGACGAATATCCCACATGGCTTAAGGCAAACGCCCACAAATTCGGATTTGTCGAGCGGTATCAGGCGGACAAGACCGCAATTACGAAGATCGCATACGAAAATTGGCACTACCGCTACATAGGCAAGCCTCACGCCTTTTATATAACGGCGAATGGGCTATGTCTTGAGGAATATATTGACCTTCTTCGCGGATTTACCTTTAACGGCAAGCATCTTGCCATCACGGACGATGAGGGATGCTCATGGGAGATGTATTTTGTTCCGGCAGGTGACGCACAGAGCACCGATGTGCCTGTTCCGAAGCATTTCTCGTGGGAAATTTCCGGAAACAATGTTGACGGATTCATTGTCACCGTTAAAAAATCGTGATTTTGTAAATATGAAACCGAGAGGTATTTTGCCTCTCGGTTTTTGTGTGGTGAAAAGGGGGGGGGATGGGGACGCGCGCTTCTTTTTGAGCACAGTGCTTCGCAATGTGCATAAAAAGCTGTGCAAAAAAACTTTATACAAGGAAATGGCTTAAGCCACACCCGACATGAGTGCTAATCGTTTGGACGCCACATTCGCGCCGCCTGCATGGCCCCGCACCATTCCGGCGGCTTGGGTGGCGGTAATTGTTTGATGTGAGATGCAATAGCTTCTTCAAAACCCGACCTCTCCGCGGACGAAGCAGCAGAGAGGTCGGGATTTAATTCCACCGCCTATTTTCTTCGCATTCTGAAGAAGCACACAGGCAAAATGAGATGTGTCCGGTCTATCTTCGCTTTATTTTGCAGAGCGCACCGCAGAATTGGTGCACTTCCGCTTCCGTGTTCCAAACACTAAAGCTTGCACGCACTGCGCCGTCGCTTCCGAGGGTGTCATGCGCAAGCGGTGCGCAGTGCAGACCTGCACGGACGCATATGCCCATTTTTGCAAGTTTTGCCGCCAACTCCTCTGAGGAGAATCCGTCTACGTTGAAAAGCACGATACCTCCGTCGAGATGCGGTGCATAAACCCTTGCTCCCATATTGATAAGCGAGTCAGAAAGCAGTCTTGCAAGCCTTGATTCGTTGGCGTATATACGCTCCACGGTTCTTCTTTTTACAAATTCTATGCCGCGCCTTAGTCCCACAATTACGGGGACGGGAAGCGTGCCGGCTTCATACCGCTCCGGCGGATATTCGGGCATAGTGTGGGAGCGCGAATCAACACCGCTTCCGCCGTGAACAAAGGTGGGGAGCGATACCCCCTCACCGAGAATCATCATGCCGCATCCCATAGGACCGTACAAGCCCTTGTGAGATGGCAGGCACAGCACATCAATATTGTCACGCTCCACGTTTATATCATAAATACCGCCTGCCTGCGCCCCGTCAACGATAAACAGGATTCCTCGCTCACGGCAGTATGCGCCAAGCTCGGATATAGGCATCACAGCACCGCAGATATTGGATGCCGCAGTGACAACAAGCAGTGCGGCATCCTCGGCGAGTCTGTTAACGGAGGCTAAAATGGCGGCGGTGCGCTCTTCTCCCTCAAAGCCGAGGGCGGATGAAAATACGCGCACCTCACGTCCCGATGCAAGGGCAGGGCGCAGGACTGCATTATGCTCAAGGTCGCTTATGAGAATAGCTCCCTCCACAGAAGATGCGGCGTGTATTGCCATATTCAGTGCATAAGTCGCACCGGGAGTGAATATAACTCTCTCCGGCGATGCTCCGAACATCTCAGCTGTAGCTTTGCGGCACTCAAAAAGCTCCAATGCGGCATTCATTGAGAGGGGATGCGTCCCCCTGCCGGGATTGGCACAGGTATCAAGCGCCATAGCTGTGGCTTGTATTACGCTTTGCGGCTTCGGATAGGTGGTGGCGGAGTTGTCGAAATAAATCATTTGTAGTCCGTCCTTAAGGTCTCAGCGTGCGAAATTATCGCTGTTTTTATTCGTAGAGCCGCGTATATTTTATATCAGCCTTTTTAAGAAGGGCATATGCCGCCTGCAGTGCACCGCGGTGAAGCTCAAGACCGAATGCACAGCCGTTTGGCGATTCTCCAGGGTATAGTCTTACGATATTTGAGCTGATACCGTGTCTTTGCAGAAGCTCCCGTGCCTGCATAGCGTAGGTCATGGAAACCATGGCGATGCGTGTCATGTTTTGCATACAATTCCTCCCTTCACAGTATAATATGCGCCATCGCGTGTGAGGGTGTGCCGGAGAGGGCGGCATTTTTTGAGACATATTACAAAAATTTATATATTACCGTAGGGCGGTGGCGGCACGCCGCCGCTTTTGTGCCGTTTTTGGCGGACGGGCGGATATGGAATCCGCCCTACAGATGTGATTTCGGTATAACGCAAAACGGGAGGCGTTTCGCCTCCCGCATTTGTTTATAGTACCATGTAGAACGGGAGGGGAAAACCTCCTGTTTTAGTAGAATTTTATATAACCGTGTAGGGGAGGCGTTTCGCCTCCCGTTTTTGGTTATAGTACCATGTAGAACGGGAGGGGAAACCCCTCCCCTACAATTGTTTTTTAAATCTTTATATCTCGCAAGCGTTCTTCAGCTCTTTTATAGCCTCCGCAGGGTCGGGCGCGCGGAATACGGCAGAGCCTGCAACGAATACGTTAGCTCCCGCCTTGTATGCTTCGGGGATGGTATCCTTGGTGATTCCGCCGTCAACCTCGATGTCAATGTTTCTGCCGGAAGCGTCTATCATCTGCTTTATGGCACGCACGCTGTCAAGGGTCTCCGGAATAAATGACTGACCGCCGAATCCCGGCTCTACAGTCATTACGAGCACCATGTCAACATATTCAAGCAGCGGCTCAAGAATAAATGCAGGAGTTGCCGGCTTTATGGAAATTGATGCTTTTTTGCCAAGCTCACGGATAGCCTTGAGCACCTCTATCTGATTGTCACAGCTCTCGTAGTGGATGGTGATAATGTCAGCGCCTGCCTTTGCGAAATCGGCAATATAGCGCATGGGATTGGTTATCATAAGATGCACGTCAAAAGTAAGATTTGAGCATTTGCGTATGGAAGATATGACGCACTGTCCGAAGCTCATGTTAGGCACGAATACTCCGTCCATAACATCAAGATGGAGCATATCTGCATGATTTTCGATTCTTTTAAGCTCTTCACCGAGTTTTGAAAAATCCGCCGCAAGCATAGATGGTGAAATTTTTACCATGATAATACAAATTCCTTTACAAAATTTAAATTTTAGGTTGCTTGGCACCAAAGGGACCGTGTGACAAACAGTGAGCTGATGCCATATTATATGAATGTGATATCCAAGACAGGGAGCGGAGTGTGGATGTTGATTCCAAAGGACGGTAAGTTAGGATAACTCCGTAGTCTGTCTTTGTAAGAGCCGCCTCATGGCGGCTCTATTATTTTATACCTTTTCTATCAGCGCGACCGCCTGTGCCGCGATTCCGTCTCCGCTTCCGGTGAAGCCAAGCTTTTCCTCGGTCGTTGCCTTAACGCTTACCGCGCTTGTGTCAATTAAAAGGGCATCTGACAGATTCCTTCGCATATTTTCAATATGTGGGGACAGCTTCGGCTTTTGTGCCACTACGGTTGAGTCCACATTAACTATAGTGTATCCTTCGCCGCGGAGTCGTTTTGCTACAGCGCGCGCAAGCTTAAGACTGTCAGCACCGCGCCATTCTTCATCGGTGTCGGGGAACATCTTGCCGATGTCACCAAGTGCCGCCGCTCCGAGGAGAGCATCCATTATGGCGTGGGTGAGCACATCTGCATCCGAATGACCGAGAAGTCCCTTTTCGTATTCTATTTTTACGCCGCCTATGATGAGGTCCCGTCCCTCGGTGAGGCGGTGCACATCATAGCCTTGTCCTATCCTGAACATACTGTTCTCCGTTTCAGTTTATACGTTTTGCAAGCTCAAGCCGCATTCCCGAATATTTGTATGCGTTCTCAAAGTCTCCGCAGCATTTGCAGCAGAATTCGATGTCCGCCAAAATGTCATAAAGCAGAGCAGGGGGAGCATCGGGGATAAGGGGCAGGAGCTTCGCTTTGGCATCAAGATACTGCGCACTTACCATGTCAAGCTTGGCGTCTATATGCGTTGCGTAAAGCTTGTTTGATATTCCCGAAATAAGCGGTACAAGCTCACCTTTAAGTGTAGGTGCTTCCGGAAGCGGCTGAGAATATGCGCTTTTCGGAAGATTTCCAAGCTTTGTTAAGGAGTAGAGATATACTGCCACGTCGCTTTCGTAGAATACGATACCGTGCAGCTTGTCCTGCACATCATCAAGGGGAGCCGCGGTGTCGTCGGGATAAAGTGCCGGGCAGGCAGTGCAAAGTGTGCGCAGAATGAATATCTGCCGACGGCTCTTGTCGTCATCGCATATCTCTTCTGCCATATCAAGATACAGAGATACCGACGAAAGCTTGCCGCGCATATACTGCTCCTCGGCACAGCCGATGTAAGCCTCGCAAAGAATGCGAGAAAGCTCCATGTCGCGCTTTGCAAGCTCCGATGAGCCAAGCTTTTCAACCACACGCTCATACCGCTTCTGCGTTATCAGACGCCGCATCTCTCGGGACAGCTGCCATCTTGCAAAGTCGTCGGGGTCGCCGAGAAGCGCACCTATGGGCACGTCAAGCCGCTCGGCTATGGCGCAAAGAGTTGGCAGAGAGGGAAGCGCCGCGCCGTTTTCAATTCGGCTCAGCATATTTCGGGTGACATCATCACCCGAAAGCTCACTTTGCGTCATACCCCTCTGCTTTCTGAGTGCGGCAATGCGGCTGCCTATTTGGTCAAGAGCCGGGAAACGCTGACTGCGCTCATCAGTGCTCATTTATTTCCCTCTTGGATATGTGCCGCCTCGAAGCTGTCAAGCTTCTCGTCAACAGTGTCACATACAACAGCACGTGAGCGCTCGGAAAAGCTTAAAAGCAAGCGGTTTATTTCCACCTGTGTTTCATCAAACAGGCGGTTTAATTCAGAGCGTCTCGCCTCTGCGAATTTCTTAAGCTGAGCCTCGGCGGCAACGCGCTTGTTGCGGCACTCAACCTCTGTTTTGGTCATGAGAGCCTCGCTTGAGAATTTCGCCTCGTTTCTGATACGCTCGGCATCGGCAGTGGCTTCCATAAATATTTCGCCCATGCGGCTGGTCATAGACTCATACTGTGCAACCTTTCCTTCGAGGGCACTGTAATCTGAGAGCTTTGCTTTAAGAGTTGTGTTTTCCTCTTTCAGCGAATCTATCTGCTCATTTTGTGCGGCGATAAGATTGTTGGCACGCTCTATTTCATTCCCGTCCTGTTCAGGCGCGGTATTTTCATTTAGCGCCTCAAGCTTTGAATTTGCAGAGTCAAGCTCAGCGCGAACCGTTTCAAGCTCGGCTGTAAGCTCCTTTACCTTTTCTTCAAGCTCCTTTGCAGCCTCATCATAATCACAGCAAAGCTTTGCTATGTATTCGTTTACATCCTTTTTGTTGAAGCCGCCCATTGCGGTACGGAATGCGGGGGATTTAACATTATTCATGATTCAGCAACTCCCAAAATCATAATTATTCACTCTATTGTACCATATAAATTACAATTTAGCAAGAGAAAAGTAAAAAAATTTGCACTTTAACTTGATTTTAGCAGAAAAATGAGGTATAATTACTGTATACCGCTTACGGAATGGAAGCCGCATAGTCGTTGAGGTCGTTTTCTTCTTCCTCATCTATCTCAAATCGGTTGATGGCAGTGTACGCGTCCGGAACCTTTCCCACTATCACCGTTTCCGCAAGCGTCACATCGGCGGCAAGCTCTAATTTTATTATCTCACCTGCGGCGATGACGTTGACGCTCACGCGAACACGCATGGATATTTTGTGCAGGGTTTGGTTTATGCCCGACTCTATGAATTCCGTGCGGATATCCGCCGTTATGTCTCCGATAGGGACAAGACGTATGGTTATCGGGATTCCGCGGCCCATCAGCACGGCACTTCCCGTAAGGCTTCCGAGAGGAACGGAAAAGATCATTGATTTGGGGTCGTTCATAAGCTTGTTAAGGGTTTCCACCGCACTTGTACGAACACTTGACAGTGCCGCAATATCTGTCTCAATGCCGGCGACACCTTCAGCGGAAGATGTGATACGGACAAGTGAGGCATCACCTATGGATGAGCTTACAGCATGGTTTATCGCCTCGGAGGCAAAAATTCTGGCGCGGCTCTTTGCGGCATCGGATATAAGCGGAGATATGCGGAATTCCACAAAGCAGAATACGAACAAAATAAGTATCAAACTAAGAAAAAGCGCAGATAATAATACCGTGCGCAGTTTGTCGGTGCGGCGGCTTCTCCGCCCAAGATATCCTGTCATAAAATCCCCCCACACAGGTATTTTATGAATTTTTCGGCGTTTGGTTACAGTAAGCATAAATTTTACGGAATAATTTCCGATAATACGGATAAAGTTTTGAAAACTGCATTTTTCACACCTGAAAGGAACGGTCACAACATGAAATTACTTGAAGAGCGCATAATAAAGGACGGAATCATTAAAGAGGGCGGTATTGTCAAGGTTGACAGCTTCTTAAATCACCAAATGGATATCGAGCTTATAAATGAAATAGGCAAGGAATTTTACCGCCTGTTCGGCGGAGAAAAGGTGACGAAAATCCTCACTATTGAGGCGTCGGGAATCGGTATTGCCTGCATTGCGGCTCAGTATTTCGGTGCTCCTGTGGTATTTGCAAAGAAAGCCGAGTCAAAGAATCTTGACGGCGACGTTTACACATCCTCCGTTCATTCATACACCAAGGGCAAGGAATACATAATCAGAGTTGCAAGGAAATTCATTGACGCCAGCGACAGAGTGCTTATAATCGACGATTTTCTCGCTAAAGGAAAGGCTCTTCTCGGACTTTTCGATATCGTAAATCAGGCAGGTGCCACACTTGTGGGTGCAGGCATCTGTATTGAGAAGGGATTCCAGGAGGGCGGCAGGATCATTCGCGACATGGGCGTGCATCTTGAATCTCTTGCCATAGTAGAGCTTGACTCTACAGGAAACCTTACTTTCAGAAACTAAAAACGGAGATAATTTATGAATCAGACCCCCAAAACTCCTGCGGATTCCTATACGGAGTCCGTGCAGATACTAAATCTTGCCACAATGAACGGCTACAACCGTCTTTTTGGCGGAAAGCTTATGGAATGGATAGACATATGCGCCGCCGTCACCGCAAGACGTCATTCCAACCGAAATGTTACCACGGCTCATGTGTATTCCCTTGAATTTAAAGAGCCTGCTTATGCAAACAGTCTTGTGGTGATGTGCGGCAAGATTGTATATGTGGGACGGACATCTATGGATGTGTGCGTGAGGTCATATGTTGAGACCCTTGACGGCACGCGCAGGCTTATAAATTCCGCATATCTTACCCTTGTGGCACTTGATGAAAACGACCGTCCTACCCCCGTGCCGCCGCTTGTGCTGACCGGCGACGAGGAGCGTGCGGAGTGGGATGCGGCACTTAACCGCAGACGTGAAAGGAGCGAAAAAAATGGAAAAAGTCCCCTTTAGGAAATGGCTTCCGTTTTTAGCTGTAATGATAGCACTGTTTTACCTTGTGCCGCCGCTTATTTTAGGCACGAGGTTTGAGGATTTCGCCATAAAAATAATCACCCCCGCCTGCTGTCTTGGCGGAGGTATAGTGTTCGGAAAAATAAACGGATGGGTGTGGTATTTCTGCGTTATTGTGGCACTGATATTCGCGCCGACTCTTGTGCTTTACTATTTGCAGAGCGACATCCACTACATATTCGAATACGGCGGACTTGCTCTTGTGGGAAATCTGCTGGGTTACGCGTTTCACAGGGATAAATATTAAAACGGTATAAATGACGGGAGGGGAAACCCCTCCCCTACAGATGGAATCGTTAACATTTCGTAGGGGAGGCGTTTCGCCTCCCGTTTTTTGTATTTAGTTAAGATGAACGTATGGGAGAGTCCCCCTCCCCTACAGATGGAATCGTTGACATTTTGTAGGGGAGGCGTTTCGCCTCCCGTCTTTATGTTTTTGTTATGGCGGCATAATCAACGGTTTTACACAAATATAAAAATACCCGGGAGGCGTTTGCCTCCCGGGTACGCTGTTATTCAAGATCGCGGAATATGGGTTCTTCGTATTCCACAGGCTCGGTGTCCGTGTAATATGGGTCTATCATTATTTCCTTTATCTTCGGGAAGGATGCGTAGCAGGCGATAAACGCGCAGTCCGCAAAAAGGAGCACAAAAGGAATTATGATACCGATAGGAAGCACGTAGTAAAGCAGCATATAGGTGACAAGCAAAAATGCCGCAATGCCGAGGGTTGCCATGATGTTGCGCTTTATGCCCACAAGGGAGAATATAAGCGCGTTTTTCAGTATCTTGAAGATGGAAAGGTCAAAGGTTATCATAAGATTGTAGATATAGAATCGCATCCAGAACCAGATGAGAGCTATAAGCAGGGAAGCGTAGAACATGATATTCATGGAGCTTGATGTTCCCGTGTTGTAGTAGAAGAACACAATATCGTACACGCAGAGGAATGAGAGAACAGCATCAAGTATGCCGAGTATCATGCCTTGTCTTTTGTTTCGTTTGATGGCGTACCAGAAATCCTCCCACATGAATATGGGTTCGCCCTTTATCATGTTGCGTATTATGTATGTCGTTCCGGTGTTCACGTATCCGAATGTGAAGATGATAAGCGCAGACAGGGCAAAGGCGATAGTTGTGAAAACGGTATTGAAGCCGATTTCCGACTGCGTGCCGAATATTCCGAAAAGTGCCGCGGTGACGGGGGACTGCTCGTGAGTCATAACTCCGTAGAGCGGCGCGAACATTTTGTATGCCGGTGCAAAGGAGCCGCGGTCAAGGTTACCGCTCATGGCAAGAAGCAGGAAAAATATGGGGAAGTTTCCGAAAATGAAGTACATATTGACGGTGAGGAGGCGTGTAAACTTGCTTCCGAAATATTTAAAGAAGTTTTGCAGATTTTTAGGGCCTTCAGGCTCTTTTTTTACGCCTTTGCCGTCTTTATTAAAGTTAAAAAGCTTAAATTCTTTTCCGAATACTTTCAAGGTTTTATACTTCCTTTCCTGGTGTTGCAAAATTAACCGTTATCAGAGATAAACGTAGATAAGAAACAGCATAAGCAGTACATCGGCACAGACTATTGCCGAAATACGAAGAAATGTAAGCGTATATGCCACAGCTCCTTTGGAACGGAGCTTTATGCGCGGCGTATTGTGATAATAGCAGGCGGCTTCAGCCGCAAGGAGCGACAGAAGCATTGAAAGGGCAAATGCGGCGCACAGATAGACCATGGAATCAAGTAAAAGTCCCGTGCGGCTTGAAAATTGGAGCATGGTGACGGAAAATCCGAAAATTATGCCCCGATAAAGAAGCAGAGCACCGCTTACCGGCATTGTAAATGGCGAAAAGCCTGCCAAAAACACCATAATGAACATCCACAGCTCATGGATACAGCAATCCGCCGTCACACGGACGACATCAAGCGGAGATACACATTTATAGAAAAGTGCGAGAAAATAACGCTCGATAAGATTATCGTAAAGCTCCGATTCGCCGATGCCGAGAAGCCGGTAAACGGCGCATCCTATAAAGCTTCCGAATATAAACAGTGCGGATGCCGCAAGAAGCGCGGTCTTCCGGTCAACTCTCTCAGACGCCGGAGGGCGTGTGTCGTGAACTTGTCCGACAAAAATATTTCTGTTCAAATTACCACCACCGATGTTTTTTTGTACATCATATGCGGTAGGCGGACAACTTATGACAGCAAACCGAACTCTCGGGACATTTCCTCGGCGCGCTCGGTGCAGGCGCACATTGCGCGGTGGATGATCTCGTCGATTTTCTCGTTATAGAATACGTTCATGGCGCGCTCGGTAGTGCCATTGGGGGAGGTTACCGCACGAACAAGCTCAGCGGCGGTCTTGCCCGAATCAAGGAGCATCTTCGCCGAGCCGATGACTGTCTGGCAGACTGCTTCAAGTATCTGTCTTTCGTCAAGCGCGAGTCCCTGCGCCTTGGCAGAGCGTACCACGCAGTCGATAAAGTAGTAGAAGTAAGCAGGGGATGAGCCGTTGGCGCATATAACGGTGTTCATCTGCGTCTCGTCGATTACCATTATCATTCCAGCAGCCTCAAATATGCCGCAGACGGCGGAAAAGTCCTCGTCCGACACGCGGTCGTTGCGGCAGAGTGCGGATGCGCCGCAGCCTACCATAAGAGGGGTGTTGGGCATAACGCGCACGACGGCGCATTTTGTACCCAGAAGATTTTCCACAGTCTCGGTGGTAATACCTGCCGCAATGGAAATGAACGTCTTTTTCGATATATCAACGCCGCTCTCGCGAATCTCGCCGAGAGCTTCCGCAAAATTCTGCGGCTTTATTGCGAGAAGTATCATTTCACCTGCCTTGCAGGCATCGGTGAGAGAGGGGGCTACATTCAGCCCTTTTTCCGAAAAAAGCTCTGCTTTGTCTGAGAGCTTGTCGTATACCGTTATAAGCCTCGGGTCGACACCCTGCTTTAACATACCGCCGATTATTGCGGTTGCCATATTTCCGGCACCGATAAATGAGATTGATTTCATATAATATTCCTTTCAAGGGATAGGTCATGCGTTTTATAGATTATACCACAAATCTTCATTTTTCGCAAGGATTATGCAAAATAGTTTACAGTTTTAATATATAAATATAAAAATTCGGATTTAAATGAAAGAGACCGTGCGCAAAATATGCGCACGGTCAATTTTAAATAACTATACCCACAGACCCCTTGGGTATCATGAGAACCCTGCCGCCGCCCTTGTTGGCGGCTTCAAGTGCTTCCACTGTTGTGCCGTAACGCTTTGCAATATCCCAAAGGGTGTCGCCTGCACCGGGATAACACAGGGTCATGGCAGATTTCACAGAATGTTGCCTCGGCTCACCTGTAAGCGTGACCTTGCTTACCCTGCGGCAACGAAGCTTTCTTGCAAGTTCGGCTGTGACGGATACCTCGAAATCGAAATACGCACGCTCGCTGTCGCATCTTACACGCAGATCAGACGTGCACAGCTCGCACACATAGGATATCGGCTCACGGATGTCGCCTGCCGTAAATTCGTACTTTATGGGAAGTGTGGCATCGGCTGACCCGAATCCGCCGTTTTCGTCTAAGTAAATGCAGGACACAGCCGCGCTTCCGAGAAGCACGGCACGACCGTGCTCCACGGTGAGGGAGGATGCCGCAACATCGGCACGGGAGTCTATTATAACAGCACCCACGGGAAGCTTTATTTCAGAGAGGGGCATACTTTCGCCCACGGAGAAGTTTTGGGAAAACAGCTTCGCCGGCGCGGTAAATTCCATATCCGAGAAATCACAGGTGGAATCGCGGTCGGTGGAATACGCGTCAAGGACGATATCCGCATTTGCGCATCCCATGATGTGCGCGGTAATGTCGGAGGTCATGTCAAGCTCGATTATTCGCCGCTCACCGTAGTTGTCCTCGCATATCCTTGCACCAAGCTCAACGGGGACTGCACTGACACGTGCGGAGAGCGAATCGGGACGGCAATTTTCAAAATACTGCGCCGCATCTCCTGCACACACATTAGCGGATATGGGAAGCTTTCTCTCAAAGCTCCGATATGTGGGATTTTCCTCAGCGGATTTGTACATGACGTGAACGATGGCAGTACCTTTTGTCATCAGATTCATGTCACCCGAATCGAATATTGGGCGTGCTTCGCTGATGGTTATATCGGCGGTGCAGGTGATGATGCTGTCGATGGGCGGCGCGGATGGGTCTATTTCAATATTTTCCGAGATGTGAAGCGGCTCGGCGAGGAATGAGCGGTGAAGCTCGGATTCTGTCGTATCACAGCGTCGCTGGACCCGAAGTTCTTCTTCATGTGTTCGTGCTCCTTCAAATTCGGGAGAACAGGATGCGTCGTGCCTTATTTTTACATCGGATTCCACAAGGGAGCGTATTGAAAGCTTACGGGGATTTGAAAGACGTACCGTGCAGGACGCAATTCTCGGTGTGACGGATATTTCAGCCGAGTCAAGCTCGTCGATCTCACCGAGCGTATTGTTCCACTCGCCTGCGAAATGAACACAGTGAATGGCTTCACCCTCTTTGTCATCCGCCGAGAAGACAACGGCATAGTCCACAGCACCGGAAAATTCCAGCCTGCGCCCGGAAATATAACGTCCGATAAGCACAGGAGATGCGGTGGTCCGCAGAATCTTTTTTACATCCGGATATGTATCCGGCAGTATGTACTCGGCGGAAAGCTCACCGGGAACAGTCCCCGCGAATGCAGGAATTTGGATACGGCTTGCATCCTGCGTACTTTGATTATTCATATGACACCTTCCTTATTTGTTTTTTTTAAGTATATGCACCGTGTGCGGCGCAATATGACTGTGTGATTTTACGCTGAATTGAGTCGGTGCGGCAGTGGAAGAACAGCATTAAAAAAACTTCAAATAATTTTCTAAAACCCCTTGACAAACATAATTGGTTATGCTATAATATAACAGTCGTCAAAAGACGGTACGCGCTTGTAGCTCAGTGGATAGAGTGCCCGGCTACGAACCGGTAGGTCGCAGGTTCGAATCCTGCCAGGCGCGCCAAAAAATCCAAGTCGCAAGACTTGGATTTTTTCATTTGTGTCCGAAGGACACAACATCATTTGCGTGCTTGCACGCAACATCATTTAGCCGAAGGCTAACATCATTCCACCGCAAAGCGGACACAAATGAATGATGTTGCTTCGCAAATGAAGTTGCCTTCGGCAAATGAAGTGATGCTTCGCATCGATGAAGTTGCGCTTCGCGCAAACGGAATGAAAGTGTTAGTTTGTGCACTGAAATAAAGTTGATTTTTAATTGAAGATATGGTAAAATTAGGTATAGAGAGGCGGCGGTATCGTGAGAGAAGACAAGCTCGGTGATCTTTCAATGGAATTATCTGTTGAGGTCTTGCAATTAACAAAGGAACTCCGTGCAAAACACGAAAATATAATCTCAAATCAAATAGGTAGAAGCGCAACGAGTATTTGTGCTAATATTGCCGAAAGCAAATATGCTCACGGTCGCGCCGACTTTATTGCAAAGCTTGAAATTTCACTCAAAGAAGCTAACGAAACAAGCAAGTGGCTCGAAATGCTGTGGAAAAGTGATTATATTGATGAAACAAGATATCAAACGCTTGATCGGAAATGTTCGACAATAAGATTTTTGCTTGTGAAGTCTATTACGACGGCGAAAAACAATATTAATAATGCCAAAGGATAATTTATACCAATGGATATATGTCGACTCTCATAACCCAATCCTACAAAAGAGCTTTTGTCGTTTTGGCAGATTGAGAATCGAAAATCTCCAAAATATTCAAAAAAATCTGATTTTTCCCCTTGACTTTAATTCGCTAATGTGATACAATAATATAAATTGCTATATAAGCAGGAGGACAAAAATTATGAATGCTGAACAGATTCAGATTCTTATCGCCATGATAGTATATATGGCGGCAGTAATACTGATCGGCGTATTTTACGCCAAACGTGCTAACAAAAGCTCCGAGGAGTATTACCTCGGCGGACGCTCTCTCGGCCCGTGGGTAACGGCAATGAGTGCCGAGGCTTCGGATATGAGCGGATGGCTCCTTATGGGTCTCCCCGGAGTCGCATATTGGTGCGGTCTTGCCGATGCGGCATGGACAGCAATCGGTCTTGCCATCGGTACATATTTCAACTGGCTCATCGTTTCAAAGAGACTTCGCCGCTACAGCGTGAGAGCAAACAATTCCATCACGCTCCCCGAATTCTTTAGTAACCGCTTCAGAGAGAAGAAAAAAGTCATCATGTTCATCGCGGCGGCATTTATTCTTATTTTCTTCACAGTATATGCGGCAAGCTGCTTTGTTACCTGCGGTAAGCTGTTCTCGTCACTTTTCGGACTTGATTACAAGCTTATGATGTTCATCGGTGCGGCTTTCGTGCTTCTTTATACTCTGCTTGGCGGCTTCCTTGCCGAGAGTATATCGGACTTCATGCAGGCGATCGTAATGATAAGCGCGCTTACAGTTATCGTTATTATCTCCACCGTACAGGCAGGCGGTATCGGCGCTGTTATTGAAAACGCGCAGAATATCCCCGGATTCCTTGATTTCTTCGGAATCGCATCTCCCACGGTTGTTGACGGCGTTCAGCAGGTGATTGACGGCGCTCCGGTGTTCGGCGAGGCAGGGAAATACGGTATTCTCACCATCTGCTCCTGCATGGCATGGGGTCTCGGCTACTTCGGTATGCCTCAGGTACTCCTTCGCTTCATGGCGATCCGCCGTGAGGATGAGCTTAAGCGCTCACGCCGTATTGCAATGATATGGGTTGTTATCTCCCTTGCGGTTGCAGTGTTTATCGGTATCGTGGGACGCCAGCTGTTCCCCGTGGAGCACCTTACAAAATCTGCGGCAGAAAACATATTTATAACACTTTCCACAAGCTCACTGCCGGCAATTTTGGCAGGCTTCGTAATGGCAGGTATTCTTGCCGCTACCATCAGCTCGTCTGACTCCTACCTTCTTATTGCGGCTTCTGCATTTGCCAAGAACATATTCCACGGTGTATGCAAGAAGAACGCTACCGACAAGCAGGTAATGGTAGTTTCCCGTATCACACTTCTGGTGCTTGCACTCATAGGCATACTCTTTGCGCTTGATGAAAACAGCGTTATCTTCAATATCGTATCCTTCGCATGGGCAGGATTCGGCGCAACCTTCGGTCCGCTTATGATATTCTCTCTGTTCTGGAAGAGAATCAACAAGGCAGGCGCAATTGCCGGTATGGTAAGCGGTGCAGGAATGGTATTCCTTTGGAAGCTTGTTATTTCCAAGGCAGGCGGCGTGTTTGCAATCTACGAGCTTCTTCCGGCGTTCATCTTCTCCGCAATATGCATTGTTGTGGTATCACTTCTCACCAAGGCTCCCTCAAAGGAGATCGAGGCGGATTTCGAAGCTGTTCGCTGCGGCAGTGTTGAGGCGTAAGAAATTCATATGAAAAAAGGAGCTTCTTCGGGAGCTCCTTTTTTGATGTGACAGGAATGTTTTGTAATAAACGACCGCCGCCCTACGGAGTATATCGGTAATTTTGCGCCATACGCCGTAGCGGAGGTGTCTCTTTTCTACAATTCAGCGATATTCGCAGGGTGCATATCCACCAATCGTAGATATGCGCCATTCGCGCAAAAATAAACTCCACTGAAAATAGGTTTACGCCGTCTTTTTTTTATGTTAAAATAATTATAGTAAATATACTTAGGAGGTAATACAAATGGATGCAAAATCTATTGGCACAAATATAGCGAAGCTGAGAAAAAAATGCGGTATGACACAGATGGCACTTGCCGAGAAGCTCAATATAAGTGATAAGACTGTATCAAAGTGGGAGTCGGGGCAGGGATATCCGGATATTACGCTGTTTCCGGCACTGTCAGCGCTTTTCGGCGTTTCTATTGACAGCCTTATGCTGGGCGAGAAGCGCGGTATCGCCGTTGCAGGCACTACGCTTGCAGATATCGTAAAGGTGATAGAAGATTATCCCCAAAAGGGAATGCTGGCGCACATAACCGAGGTGAGCTATGCCGTTGGCGGATGTGTGCCCAATGTTGGCGTTGACCTTGCTAAAATCGACCGCACGCTCCCCGTATATGCGCTGGGGGCCGTGGGCGAGGATGAATACGGACGCTTCCTTGTTGAAAAGCTTAAAAACTACGGTCTCAATGTAGACGGTCTCGTTCATCTTCAGGGCAGTGACACCGCATTTACCGACGTTATGAGCATTCCGTCCGGCGAGCGTACTTTTTTCACCAAAATGGGTGCATCGGGTGAGTTTTGCCCCGACCATGTGGATTTATCCTCACTTAACTGCGATATACTTCACATAGGCTATATATTCCTTCTCGATAAATTCGATGCGGCGGATGCGGAGTATGGTACTGTAATGGCACGTTTCCTTAAATCCGTTCAGGATGCCGGAATCAAGACGTCCATCGACGTTGTAAGCTCCAACACCGGAAACTATGCGGAAAAGATTCTTCCGGCACTTAAATATTCCAACTACGCGATTATGAATGAGATAGAATCCTGCGCTACCTTTGGTGTTTCGCCAAGAAATGCTGACGGAAAGCTTGATGCCACTGCTTTACGTTCCGTTATGGAGAAAATGGTGGAGTGCGGAGTACGCGACAAGGTCATCATCCATGCCAAGGAAGCAGGCTTTGTGCTTGACGCTGTAAGCGGTGAATTTTGCACGGTAACGGCACTGAATGTACCTCGCTCTGAGATAGTAGGTACGGTAGGTGCAGGTGATGCGTTCTGCGCAGGCTGTCTTTACGGAATCTACAACGGCTGGGATAATCGCCAGATGCTTGAATTTGCATCGGGAGCTGCGGCGTGCAATCTGTTTGCCGCAAATTCCGTTGACGGCATGAGAAGCCGTGACGAGATTGTCGCTGTTTGCGAAAAATACGGCTTTCAGTGATAGATTGAGTGAATAATTAAAACACGCGCCATTCGGCGCGTGTTTTATCTTTTTGTATAATGAAAACCACCAGTTAAGCTGGTGGTTCCGTAGAGGCTTTTGCCGTTGAGAGATCCCGCGTGCCGAGAAAGGCTCCCTTCGGGAGGGAGGCTAAAGTAAGTCGCCGCATCTGCGGCAGTAGGGCAAATTTGCGCGTGTCGGATATTTCAGTGGGCGTTTAGCCCTGCTTATACCACGCCCTTATAGGGCGGAGCAAACCACCGGCTTAGCCGGTGGTTATGATTATTCAATAGGCTCAAAATCGGCGGCACCGTGCTTGCAGAGGGGACATATAATATCATCCGGCAGAGTATCACCCTCATATACCCATCCGCACACCTTGCATACAAAGCCTTTCTTGCCCTCGATTTCGGGTTTCGGCTTCACGTTGTCGTAATAGTAGCTGTAGGTCATGGTGGGAGCGTCGGAAATGACGCGCGCCTCGGTTACGGAGCAGATAAACATTCCGTGAGTGTCAAGGTCAACGTAGCTCTCCACCTTCAGGGACATAAACGAGTTTATGTGCCGCGGCAGGAAAATAAGCCCGTTATCCGAGCGAAGCGGCTCACATTCGGCAAACTTATCAACATTTCTTCCGCTCTGGAAGCCGAATTTTTCAAAAACGGCAAAGGGCGCACTCTCGGTGAGCACGTTGATGTTCATTTTGCCTGTCTGCTTTATTACATGATGTGAGTAGTTTTCCTTGTTTATAGTTACGGCAAGTCTGTTTGGTGTGTTTGTCACCTGCGTTACCGTGTTTACAATAAGACCGTTGTCTTTCTTTCCGTCATTTGAGGTTATTACATACAGACCGTAGCCGATGTTAAAGAGGGCGGTAAGGTCATTCTTGTTTGCGGTGGAATCTTGCTTTGCAAGATACTCGCGGCAAAGCTCACCGGCAAGGGCATCAAGCTGTGCTGTGCTGTCCTCATTAAGTGCCGACAGAATCTTAACGGTAGTGTCCGTGTAGGTGAGGTTTTTGCAGGCATCAAGCATACCGCGCATAACCTTTGCGGCGAGAGGTGCCCAGCTTCCGTTTTCGATAAGAGCTACGGTGCGGTTGCTGAAATTGCGCTCGGTCAGATGATTTATGAACTCGCGCATGAACGGGAATATCTCCGCGTTGTATGTGGTGGTGGCAAGCACCAGCTTGCTGTAGCGGAAAGCGTCACTCACCGCCTCAGCCATATCACAGCGAGCAAGGTCGTACACTAACACCTTGGGACATCCGTTAGCTTCAAGCTTTTCCGCCAATTTCTGAACGGCTTTTTTCGTGTTTCCGTAGACGGAAGTGTATGCGATAACTATTCCGTCCTCTTCCGGCTGATAGCTTGACCATGTGTTGTAAAGATTTAGGTAGTAGCCGAGATTCTCGGAAAGTACAGGTCCGTGGAGAGGGCAGATCTTCGCAATATCAAGTCCTGACGCCTTTTTTAGGAGCGACTGCACCTGTGTGCCGTATTTTCCAACAATACCTATATAATAACGCCGTGCTTCGTCTGCCCAAGGCTCATTTGCATTGAGTGCGCCGAATTTACCGAATCCGTCGGCGGAAAAGAGCACCTTGTCAAGGCTGTCGTAGGTCACGATGACCTCAGGCCAATGCACCATAGGCGCGGTAACGAATGTGAGCGTGTGCGCACCGAGAGAAAGTGTGTCGCCCTCGCCGACAACCGTGCGGCGGTCCTCAAAATCCGTGCCGAAGAAGTTCTTCATCATTGCAAACGCCTTTTGTGAGGAAACGATGGTTGCATCCGGATAAGCACGCATGAAGTTGAAGATATTTGCAGAGTGGTCCGGCTCCATGTGCTGGACGATAAGATAATCGGGGGTGCGGCTGCCAAGGGTGTCTCTGATGTTGTCCAGCCACTGATGGGTAAAGCGTGCATCCACGGTGTCCATTATGGCGATTTTTTCGTCGATTATGGCGTAGGAATTATAAGACATTCCGTTTGGCACACGGTACTGACCCTCAAAAAGGTCTATCTCATGATCGTTAACGCCGATGTATTTGATTGTATCTGTGATGTGCATTTGATTTCTCCTGATTTGATAATTAAACTATGCTGTAAGTATGATTGTACCACAAATTTATGAATTATTCAACCCCGTAACGCATTATTCTGCGATTTTTCCGTCTGTTGTTACGGTGACAACTCGCCAAGGGATGAATTTGCCGCTTTCTTTAAGCGCGGTCTTTGCCGCCCTCTCAATACCGCCGCAGCAGGGGACTTCCATGCGGATGATGGTGACGCTTCGTATATCGTTTCTCCTTATTATCTCTGTCAGCTTCTCTGTATAGTCGCCCTCATCGAGCTTGGGACAGCCGATAAGTGTGATTCTGCCGCGGATGAAGTCGTTATGGAAATTGCCGTAGGCATAGGCGGTGCAGTCCGCCGCGATAAGGAGATTGGCACCGTCAAAGTAGGGCGCATTAACGGGTACAAGCTTTATCTGCACAGGCCACTGGGACAGCTTGCTTGTGACGGCAGGTGTGCATCCGGTGTTTTCTTCAAGAGGGCGGCGAATTGCCTTGCTGTGAGTTCCGGGACAGCCGCAGGGGAGTTTTCCACCGGCTTCCTTTGCCTTCTTTTCGGATTTTGCCTTCAGCACCGCTTCTTCGTCGTATGCAGGTGCTTCTCGAAGCTCAAAGCTTATTGCATCGGTTGGGCAAGCAGGCAGGCAATCGCCGAGACCGTCGCAGTAATCCTCACGGGTAAGCTTTGCCTTACCGTTTATCATTTCAATGGCACCCTCGTGACAAGCCGCCGCGCAGGCACCGCATCCGTTGCATTTTCCTCATCTATCTTTATTATCTTGCGTATCATAGTATTCCCTCCGTAAAATTTTATATTGACTTTACGGTATTATTATAGTATAATGTGACATGAAAGTCTGTTGTATTTACAACGAAGAGGTGCTTATGAAAAAATATTTTGATATACTTAAGAAAAGCAAGCTGTTTTCGGGTATCGAAGACTCGGAGCTTGAATCTATGCTTCACTGTCTCCAAGCGAGGGAAAAGCATTATGACAGGGCAGAATATGTGGTATGCGCCGGAGATACTGTGCGCAGTATTTTTCTGGTGGTTTCCGGAAGTCTGCTTATTCAGACCGACGACTATTGGGGAAACCGCAGTATACTTGACCGCGTTGCAGAGGGCGAGATGTTCGGCGAGATATACGCCGCACCGGGGTGCGGTACGATGCAGACGGACGTTGTGGCGGCGTGTGACTGCACGGTAATACTTTTGGATGTAAACCGAATACTGACGGTCTGCACCAATGCCTGCCGATTCCATACAATGACGGTGCGCAACCTGTTCTATTCCATCTCGGAAAAGAATCTTCGCCTTATAGAGAAGATGGGGCATATGTCAAAGCGTACCACAAGAGAAAAGCTGATGTCATATCTGTCGGATGAGTCTAAACGGCAGGGGACCTCGGAGTTTATTATCCCATACAACCGTCAGGAGCTTGCGGATTTTCTTTCTGTGGACAGAAGCGCTATGTCAAGCGAGCTGTCCCGAATGCGTGACGAGGGAATGCTGGAATTTGAGCGGAGTCGGTTTGTTCTTCTTTAAGACGGTGATACCGAAACGCGGTTGTAGGGGAGGGGTCACCCCTCCCGATTTTAAGATACCGATAAACGAAACAACGGGAGGCGAAACGCCTCCCCTACAAAGATATCGAAACGCGGTTGTAGGGGAGGGTCTCCCCTCCCATTTTAAATCTTTAGCGATACCCAGCCTATTGAGCTTATATTTCGAAATCCACCGCAACGCTTGAGGCGGTTACGGCGTGCATATGCTTCTTTACAACGGAGCAGTGGTATTCGTCTGCCTGATACGCATCAAGTGCGGCGCGGTCGTCAAGTGTCACCGCAAGATATACGTCATATGAGCGAGCCGAGCGGAGAATATCCGTACCGACCTCAATATCGCGGAGCATAGGCACATTGCCGCGCATGGAAAGAAGCACCTCTTTGCATTTTGCCATAGCTTCGGCGGTTGGGTCGGACAGTTTAAAGCAAACGATGTGTTTTATCATAATAATATTCCTTTCGGTTAATATAATTCAGTGTAACGTATATATTATAGCACCGAGACTTCGTAAAATCAAGTGTTTACCCAAAAAAGAGAATTATTGTATTGACAAATCAGAAAAATAATGGTATCATATTATAAACAAATAATAACCGCAAGGGGGCAATTAAAATGGCAGACGAAATTTTTGAAACTGAGGATATATACACACTTACCGACGAGGACGGAGCTGAGATGCAGTTCTCGCTTCTCGGAAGCTGTGAGATCGACGGCAAGGAGTATTTTGCAATGATTCCTCTTGACGAGGGCTCTGACGAATACGTTATTCTTAAGAAAGAGATTGACGAGAACGGCGAAGAGCTGCTTGTTACCATCGACGATGACGAGGAATTTGACCGCGTGGCTGATCTTTTCGAGGACGAACTTTTCGATGAGATCGACTACGACGCTCCCGAAGAAAAATAATGCTAAGAACGTCGGTCTTACAGGATAAGACCGACGTTTTTTGTGTATAAATGAACGTTTTCGAAAGCGGGCAAATATACAATGGCAATATCAGGTAAACCGCTTTAAAATACAAAATAATGAATTTTCAAAAACCACTTGTATTTTCAAAAAAACTGTGGTATACTGTATACACGAAGCCGTAAGCTTTATGGGGCTTCGTTATGACACAAATTCTTCCTGCCCTGTGCGTGATGTACAAGTTTTAAAAACCCACAAAAGAAACAAATGGAGTCCGGCCTTCACCTGATGGGAATGCAGACCTCCCGACCGTTCCTGATCTGTGAAGCATTTATGCTTCTGCACGAGCGACTCGGATGTTGGGAGCACAAAACAGGTGAGAGGACACCAGCCTTGCACAAGCAGGGTTTTCTTATCTTGTATCACACGGCACGGCGGGGTTTTTGTTTTTATTTTGATTTTATGACAACCTTTGGAGGAAGTCTGAAAAACGGGTCGTTTTTCAGACAATTAAGTTTTGTGCTTTCGCATCTCCGATGCGAATTTCCTAGCGGAAATCGACACAAAACTTCATAGCTGTAGGAAAGGCGTAATTATAAATATGAAACAAAAAAATCCGGCAAAGAAAAACGATATTTCGGATATTGTCATTACCGATATAAATAATCTCGGATGCGGCGTGGGACGTATTGACGGCGTCGTTACCTTTGTTGCAGGCGCGTGCACGGGGGATGAGCTTACTGTAAAGCTTATCAAGGTCACGTCAGACTATAACGTGGGCAAGATCGAAAAGATAAATAAGCCGTCCCCATACCGTATTGATCCCGGATGCTCGGCGGCAAAAAGATGCGGCGGATGCGTGTATCGCTATGTTACATACGAGCATGAGCTGGAGCTTAAGCGAAACCGCGTTTTAATGGCGATGAAAAAAGCCGGACTTACTGTGGAGGTGGGCGATGTTCTTCACACAGGTGAGCTTGACGGGTATCGCAACAAGGCGCAGTATCCCATCGGTACCGTGACCTTCGGCAAGGGTAAAGATGCGGTGACACGGACTGCAATCGGCTTTTATGCGGAAAAGAGCCACGATATAATCCCCTGCGTTAATGAGGACGGCTCATGCAGGCTTCAGCCGCCGATTTTCGGTGAGATAGCGGACTTTGTTCGTGTTTTTATGGACGAAAACAAGCTTTCCGCTTATGATGAGGTAAGCGGAAAGGGAATAATGCGTCATTTGTACCTTCGCCGCTCGGAAACAAGGGGCGAGGTCATGGTTTGCCTTGTGGCGACCGAGAAAAACGACAAGATACTGTCCCTTGCCTGCGCACTTTGCGGAAAATTCGACTGCATTGCAAGTCTTTATGTAAATATAAACAGAAAAAACACCAATGTGGTGCTTGGCGACGAGTATCATTTTCTGTACGGCGAAAAGAAGCTGACGGACGAGCTTTGCGGACGCACTTTTGAGATTTCGCCCCAGTCATTCTGGCAGGTGAACCGCCGCGGCGCGGAACTGCTTTATAACAAGGCGGCAGAGCTTGCGGGTATCAAGCCCGGCGAGAGGGTGCTTGACCTTTTCTGCGGTATCGGAACTGTGGGAATGTCGGTGTGCCGTGAGGATGCCAAGCTGTACGGCATTGAGATAGTACCGGAGGCGGTGGAGAATGCCAAGCGAAATGCGAAGCTGAACGGATACAAAAACGCGGAGTTTATCTGCTGTGACGCCGCTGACCCCGACTCCTTTAACAGAGAGCTTGACCGCATTGCCGAGGGTGGACTTGATGCGGTGATACTTGACCCACCGCGAAAGGGATGCTCGCCGGAGCTTCTTGCGAAGCTCAAAGACATCGCGCCGGAGCGGATTGTTTACATCTCCTGCAATCCAGACACGCTTGCGCGTGATATTGCGGTGCTTGGGGACGAATACGTCTGCGAGCGTGTGACGCCTGTTGATATGTTTCCGCGGACGGGGCACTGCGAAGCCGTTTGTGCGCTGTATCGCGCTTAAGAAGGAGCAACAAATGGAACAAAACCAAACCAAACGAACTATCGCCGCATGGGAGATTCTTCTTATAGTGCTTGGCTCTCCTGTATGGCTTCCGATTCTTATTGCCGTATTTGCTATACTTCTTTCTCTTTACATATCGCTGTGGTCCGCGATAATTTCCCTGTGGGCGGTGTTTGGATCTTTTGTCATCTCGGCTGTGGGTGCCGCTTTGGCAGGTGTGGTGCTTACTATTGTAGGCAAGGCTCTTTCGGGCGTGTTTTTGATTGGCGCGGGACTCATTTTCGCAGGACTGTCCGTTTTTATGTTTTTTATTGGCAAGCTTGCAACAAAAGGCATTTTGTTTCTCACTAAAAAGATTGCTCTGGCAGTCATAAGCCGTTTTCGGAAAAAGGAGACAATATAATGAATAAAATACATATAATATGGCTTGCCGCTGCCGTTATACTTATAATTCTCGGAATTTGTATGTCAGCTTCGGCACTTGGCATGAACGGCTGGGATTTCACAAAGCTCGGCACTGTCAAGTATGTAACAAATACCCATAATCTTGGCGAAGAATTTACAAACATATCCTTTGATACGGACACGGCTGATATACTGTTCATTCCGTCTGGCGACGGGAAGTGCAAAGTGGTTTGCCATGAGCCTGAAAATCAGAAGCATACAGTGTCTGTCAGCGGCGACACTTTGACTGTCAGTGTGCGAGACCAGCGAAAATGGTACGAATATATCGGCATTTCCTTCGGCTCTCCGAAGATAACGGTATATCTGCCGGAGTCGGAGTACGGTAATCTCCACATTCGTGAAAGCACCGGAGATGTGGAAATACCGGAAGCTTTTACTTTTGACGGCATTGATATTTCGGCAAGCACGGGGGATGTAAAATGCTTTGCTTCCGCTTCGGGGAATATTAAAATAAAGCTCAGCACAGGCGACATACTTGTTGACGGTGTTTCGTCGGCAGGGCTTGATATGTCCGTTTCAACGGGCAGGGTGAGCGCATCCCACATAAACTGCGGCGGTGACGTTAAGCTTCATGTTACAACAGGAAAAGCGAACCTTTCAAATATTGCCTGTCGAAACTTTATATCTGACGGCGACACGGGCAGTGTAAATTTAGAGAATGTTATTGCCTCGGGAAAATTTGATATTGAGCGAAGCACCGGTGAAGTAAAATTTGACGGATGCGACGCCGCGGAAATTTTCGTTGAAACCGACACAGGCGATGTTACGGGAAGCCTGCTCTCGGATAAAATATTTATCGTTGAAACCGATACAGGGCGCATTGACGTACCAAGGTCAGTGAATGGCGGAAGATGCGAGATTGAGACCGACACAGGCGACATTAAACTTTATATTCGCTAAAAGGTGAGGTAATATTTTGGCGATACGTTAGAAATTGCGGGATTATGCGCAATTTTGACGTATCGCCATTGACTTTAGGAGAGAAATGTGGTATACTCATCTCTGTGAGTTTGAATATTACCTCGGAGGAAATTATGGAAGATAAAAAGACTGCAAAATTTTCGGGAAGATGGGGATTTATCCTGTCTGCCGTAGGTTCTGCTGTTGGTATGGCGAATGTATGGGGATTCCCCGCAAAGCTGGGTGCAAACGGCGGCGGTGCATTCCTTGTGGCATATCTTATTTTTATTGCACTGTTTAGTTCAGTAGGTCTTGCGGCGGAATACGCTGTGGGACGGCGTGCGCGTACAGGTCCCCTTGGCGCATTCAAAAACGCGTTTGAAGCACGCGGTAAAAACGCAGGTAAAGTCGGCGGACTTATCGGCTGGCTTCCTCTTGCCGGTTCTATGTGCATCGCGCTGGGTTACGCCGTAATAGTTGCTTATGTGCTTAAAGCGTTTTTCGGCTCTGTCACAGGCGAGCTTATGAATGTAGACACGGGAAAATGGTTTGAATCCTTTTCAGAGCAGAGCTTCTCCGTTGTTCCGTTTCACATTGTAGTTGTGGTTATAACCATTCTCACACTGCTTCTCGGAGCAAAGAGCATTGAAAAGAGCAACAAGATAATGATGCCGGTGTTTTTTATCATCTTTATTGTGCTGGCTGTTCGTGTGGCGTTTCTTCCCGGTGCGCTTGAGGGGTATAAATTTATTTTTACCCCCGATTGGGCGGTGCTTAAAGAGCCTATGGTGTGGATATGGGCGATGGGACAGGCGTTTTTCTCCCTCTCGCTGACGGGAAGCGGTATGATAACCTACGGTGCATATCTTGACGACGGTGAGGATGTTGTACACATTGCGGTGCGCACGGCCGTATTCGATACTATAGCGGCACTTGTTGCGGCATTTGTTATAATCCCTGCCTGCTTTGCCTACGATCTTGATGTGGGCGCAGGTCCGTCACTCCTTTTTGTAACGCTTCCTCGAATACTTCAGGACATCCCATTCGGACAGGTGTTTGCGGTCATACTTTATGTAGCAATGATATTTGCAGGCATAAGCTCGCTTCAGAATATGTTTGAGCCTGTGTGCGAAGCTTTGCAGAAACGTTTGCCGAAGCTTTCGCGCACGGCACTGCTTTGCATACTCGGCGTTGTATGCCTCGCTATCGGCGTGAATATGGAAAAAATCTCATTATGGGGACCGTGGATGGACATTGTATCTATCTATATTATCCCCATCGGCGCAACTCTCGGTGCTGTATCATGGTTCTGGCTGATGAAGAGGGAAGACATCCTTGACGAGGTAAATAAGGGCACGGGCAAGCCGCACGGAAAGCTGTGGTATTTTGCAGGACGCTATCTGTATGTACCATGTGCGCTGATACTCTGCCTTGTGGCACTGTTTATGAAAGTAGCATTTTGAGCGGAATATACAATCTGCTTTGTGAAAACAGGTCGCTTGCCTGTGCGGCGGAGGAGATTTCACGGCTTATTTTGAATCGTGGAGAAAAAGAATAGAAATGAAAGGCGTACCTGCTTTTATTGCAGGTACGCCTTGGTTTGTTTTCGGTCAACGGGCGGATATGGAATCGTGCCTACGAGATTAACTGTTGTGGCAACCGTTATCCCTTCGCCTTTCTCTCAGGAAGCTGTGAAATGATGATAGCGGCGAACATTATGACGGAGCCTGCAAGCTCGCGTGTGGTGGGGAACTGCGAGAGCACTATCATGCTTGTAAGGACGCCGAACACGGATTCAAGGCTCATAAGGAGCGATGCTACAGTAGCCTCGGTGTGCTTTTGTCCCACTATCTGAAGCGTGTATGCGATACCGCTTGAAAGGATGCCGGCGTATGCGATAGGGAACCAATTTGCGACTATAGTGGCAAATGATGTTTCCTCAAAGCACAGGGCAAGAATAGTGGAGAGAACGAAAACCACGAAAAACTGAAGGCATGACAGCTTAACTCCGTCAACATGAGGTGAGAAGCGGTCAACTACAAGAATCTGCACAGCATACGCCACGGCGCACAGCATAAGAAAGATGTCGGTGGTGGCAAGAGTGAAGCTGCTTGTCATACAGAGAAGATATAGTCCCACTGTTCCCATTCCAATGCAGAGCCAAAGTATGGGGCGGACCTTTTTCTTTATAAAAAGTCCGAGGAGCGGAACAAGCAGGATGTACATTGCGGTGACAAATCCGGCTTTTCCGGAGTTTTCGCCTGTAATTCCGAACTGCTGAAGCGCAGATGCCACGGTAAGTGCTACGCCGCAGTATATTCCGCCCACAATAAGCGGTTTTGAGAGCTTTTTCTCGCTGTTTCCGCCTCTGACGGTGATTTTATCCTTTATGAGGCTGACGGGGATAAGAAAAAGTACACCGAGAAGGGAACGTGACGCTAAAAAGGTAAAAGGCTGGACATCCTCGCTTGCAACGCTCTGTGCCACAAAGGTTGAACCCCACAAAATAGCGGCAAAGAGCAGGGCGAGGCTGCCTAAAAGACGTTTTTTCGACATTGTGATACCTCTTGAGAGTTTTTTATAAATACATTCAAAGAATGGAGAGGATCTTAACGATCCTCTCTGAAATATGTTGTTCCGAGAGCAGCAGGCGGCTGATGCTCTTTCTTTTTACGAAGGGTTATGAAGATCAGTACCACTATTGTCATAGCGTAGGGCACCATGTCAAGAAACTGTGGGTTGATCTTGCCGATAAGGGGAATTTCGGTGTTCTGGAGCTGAGGGCTGAGTGCGCGCATCGCACCGAAGAAATATGCACCGAAAATTGCCTTTGCGGGACTCCATGTGGCGAATATTACAAGTGCCACCGCGATCCAGCCGATACCGCCCGTCAGATTTTCCTGCCAGCGGTCAACGTAAACAAGCGACATATACGCGCCGCCCATTCCGCAGAGGAAGCCTCCGGCTAAAATGTGCACGTATTTGTAGGCGGTGATGTTGATGCCCGAAGCGTCCGCCGCGCCGGGATTCTCGCCGATCATGCGCATATTGAGACCGAAGCGTGTACGGTTCATATAAACGGCGAGGATGATCGCAAGTGCTATGGAGATGTAAACGTATATACTTTGAGAGAACAACATCTTGCCCAGAATCGGTATTTCGCACAGTACCGGCACCTCAAAGTCAGCGAGGGGGGCTGCCACCGATTTCGGCAGGTTCAGCATGGTATACATCTGCTCCTGTACGAAGCCGGGCATAACCTCAACCGGGATCTTCATATTGCCGAGGAAGTTTGAAAGTCCTGTGCCGAATATGGTAAGCACGAGACCGGTAACTATATGGTTGCCCATGAAGGTTACGGTAATTATGGCGTAGATGAGTGCACCGATAAGACCTGCAAGTCCTGCCGAGAGAACGGCAAGCACCGGATTTCCCGTATTGTAGCCGGTCATGAAGCCTACACAAGCTCCCATAAGCATCATACCCTCAACGCCAAGGTTGTTGTGTCCCACCTTTTCGTTGAGAATGCCTCCGAGAGTACCGAAAAGTATGGGAGTGCCCATCTGCACCGTTGCCTGTAAAAACAGCGAAAGTTTATTTATAAATTCCATTATTTTTTCTCCTTTCGCTTGTACACGAACTTATAGTTTGCAAAGAAATCACCTGCAAGCACGAAGAACAGGATGATACCCTGAATGGTTTCCGCAACAGCTGAGGGAATACCGGTGAGTGTACCGATAGAGCTTCCGCCCTGAAGCAGTACCGAGAAAAGGAACGACGCCACAAGAATCACGGGTGCTGACAGCTTCGCGAGCCATGCGGTGATAACCGCTGTGAAGCCGAGACCTGCGGAAAGGGTGTAGGTAAGTCTGCCCTCCGGACCTGTAGCCTGGAGCATACCTGCAAGACCGCAGATGCCGCCTGAGATGACTACCGCCAGAATAAGTGTCTTTGCAACGTTCATGCCGGCATAGCGTGCTGTGTCGGGGTTTTCACCGAGGACCGATATTTCAAAGCCGAACTTGGAGTAGCGCATCATTACAAATACGAGAACCACAAGTACAAGTGCGATTATCCATCCGATATGCACCTTGACTTGACTTGAAAATACGCCTATCTCCGGAAGCATGGCGTTGTCGGTGAATCGGTAGATCTGGGAAACCGTTCTCGGCTCGTGAAGCGGAGAATAGTTTGCAAGATATGTTATAAATCCGATGGCGATGTAGTTAAGCATAAGGGTTACAAGCGTTTCGTTTGTACCGAGCTTAAGCTTCAAAAGTGCCGGAATAAGTGCCACAATGCCGCCGCATACGATGGCTGCAAGCATCATGAGGGGAATCAGTACATAGGAGGGCAGAGTGGGGAAATACCACCATACTATAGTTGCGCCGAATGCGCCCATATAGAACTGTCCCTCAGCTCCGATATTCCAGAATTTCATCTTGAAAGCAATGGAAAGTCCAAGCGACATAATAAGAAGCGGTATGCATTTTTCAATGGTTGCTTCAATGTTGTAGGGCTTGCCGAGAGAGCCTTTTATCATTGCTCCGTAAACTTCAAAGGGATTGTATCCAAGGAGGGCGATGATGATTCCCGAGGCGACCAGTGCCGCGATAATGGAGCCGACGCGGAGTAAACCCTCCTGCCAGGACTTCAGTCCCTGCTTTTTCTGTATCTTGATCATTCGCTGTCCGTCCTTTCGTCGAGGGAGTGTCCAAGCATCAGCATTCCAAGCTGCTGCTTATCGGTCTTCTTTGCGTCAAGTATACCCATGACCTTGCCCTCATGGAGCACCATGATGCGATCGGATATACCAAGCAGTACGTCAAGGTCTTCACCTATAAACAGTATACCGACGCCTTTCATCTTTTGTTCATTGAGAACGTCGTAAATATTATAGGAAGCACCGATATCAAGACCGCGCACCGGGTATGCGGTGATGAGAAGCTCGGGATTAAGGTTTATTTCACGCCCAAGGAGAACCTTTTGGATGTTGCCGCCCGACAGCTTTTTGACGGTGTGATTTGCTGAGGGGGTGGAAATGTCGAAACGCTCGATTATACCGTCTGCAATGCGGCGTCCCTCTTTGCGGTTCATAAACGCACCGGGCATATTCTGGTAGGATTTTAAAAGCACGTTGTCGATGATGGACATAGAGCCTACAAGTCCCATCCCAAGTCTGTCCTCAGGAATAAAGGACATTGTGATACCCCGTTTTATAATATCACGGGGAGTAAGTCCCACGATGCTTGAATCCTTGAATATTATGCTTCCGCCAGCCACGCGGTCAAGTCCTGCAATGGTTTCGCAAAGCTCCTTCTGACCGCTTCCGGCGATGCCGGCAACGCCCAGTATTTCGCCGCTTGAAAGGGTAAAGGACACCTTGTCAAGCGCGGGTCTGTGGTCGGAATTAAGAACGGTAAGCTCGTTTATTTCAAGTATCGGGTGGCGCAGGCTTTCGTCCGGATGGGTGCGTTCAATATCAAGGGAGATGGGGTGTCCAACCATAAGCTCGGTAAGCTCTTTTGCGTCGGTTTCGGCGGTGTTCACCGTGGTGATGGACTCACCTTTTCGAAGAATCGTTACGCGGTCGGATATCTCAAGCACCTCACCAAGCTTATGGGTGATGATAACCACGGAACAGCCCTCAGCTTTCATTTTGCGGAGGATATCAAAAAGTACGGTAATTTCCTGCGGTGTAAGTACAGCGGTAGGCTCGTCCAGAATGAGGATCTTCGCGCCGCGATAGAGCACCTTTAATATTTCGCAGGTCTGCTTTTCGGAGACCGACATATTGTAGACCTTTTTATCGGGGTCAAGCTTCAGACCGTAACGTTCCTCGATCTGTCTTATTTTTGCGCTCATAGCCTTTCCGCCCGTGAAAAAGGAAGCGGACTTGTTTCCGCCGATGATATTTTCCTTGGCGGTGAGCACGTCCACCAATTTAAAGTGCTGGTGTACCATGCCGATTCCGGCGTCGATAGAATCCTGGGGCGAAGAAAATGTGACAGGTTTGCCGTAAAGCTCCACAGAGCCGCTGTCAGGGGTGTAGATACCTGACAGGATGTTCATAAGAGTAGACTTTCCGGAGCCGTTTTCTCCAAGCAGTGCGTGTATTTCGCCGTGTCTTACATCGAAGTTGATGTTGTTGTTGGCTTTGACGCTGCCGAAGGCTTTACAGATTCCTTCAAGCTTTACGCAGATATCATTCATAATGCGTCTTCCTTTGTGAAAATAAATATATACTATTATACCACATTTCGACTCTCTTCGTCAATACAAAAACAGGATTTTGTTAAGTAAAAAAAGAAATCATGTATCCCTTATTTAGCGGAGCAGCTAAAAAGCCTCTCACTTTGGGAGATAGGTGTAGCAGGTGCGTTACATCTGCCATGCCGCAGGCTGTCGGAGAGGGCTTTTTCGCAGATATTCGCCCTCTCACTTTTAATGTTGTGCTGCTTTATTTCATAGTTTTTCAATGGGATGCTTTCAGACACACAAAAAGAGGCTGCAAAATTTGCAGCCTCTTTGGGTTTTTTATATTTTTATCAGTTTACAGAACCGATAACGCCCTCAACGAGCCAGTCAAATGCCTGAAGCTCAGCGTCGGTCATTTCTGCACCTGCCGCAACGCGAACATTGCCCTCGTTGTCCTTAAGCTCGCCTGCGAAGATCTTGAGAGTGCCATCCTTGATAGCAGCTTCAGCTGTAGCTACAGCCTCTGCGGTGCCCTCTGCGCAGTTGCCGGTGAGGTCATCAAGAGATACCATGCCTGCGGAGAGACCTTCCCAATAGGACTGACCTTCCCAAGTGCCGTCGATGATAGACTGAACATCCTGAGTGTAGTAAACGCCCCAGTGGAAGAGGGGAGCGGTGAGGTATGCTTCGGGAGCGGCGCTTGGAGTAGAGGAGTTATAGCCGATAGCCAGAACGCCCTTTTCCTGTGCCGCGAGCTGGGGAGCGGTGGAGTCGCAGTGCTGTGCGATAACATCGCATCCGTTGTTGATAAGGGAGATAGCCGCATTCTTTTCGAGGGTTACGTCAAACCAGGTGTTGGTCCATACAACCTCAACGGTAGCTTCGGGATTTACCGAACGGAGACCGAGAGTGAACGCGTTGATGCCGCGGATAACCTCAGCTATAGGCATAGCCGCAACGTAACCAACCTTGCCGGACTCGGAGTTGAGACCTGCAACGATACCTGCAAGGTAACGTGCTTCGTAAACTCTGCCCATGTAGTTGCCGTAGTTGTCGCCGGTGATATAGCCGGTAGCGTGACCGAAGTATACATCGGGGTAGTCTTTCGCAACCTTTTCAACCCACTCGCCGTGACCGAAAGAGGTAGCGTAGATTACATTGTAGCCGTCATCGCAGAGCTGACGGAGAGTTGCCTCACACTCGGAGGACTCGGGAACGTTCTCAACATAGTGAGTGGTGATGCCCATTTCTTCGAGAGCGAGTCTGCCCTGATCGTGAGCGTAGGAGTAGCCGAGGTCGCCGATAGGACCGACATAAAGGAATGCAGCCTTGATGTCTTCCTTAGCGATAGCTTCAAGCTTTGTATCGCCCTGATCATCAACCTGGGTTTCGCCGCAGCCGGAGAGGCAGAGCGTGCAAGCCATAAGACCTGCGAGAAGTGCAGAAAGAATCTTTTTCATTGGTATTTCTCCTTTGAAATATAATTTTGCAGGAGGTATTTTGCCCCCTTATGTCAAATTATAGCAGAAACAATTGCAAATGTCAATGAATTATAACGAAAATTTGAATTTTTTTTAGAAATTGCGAAATTTCGGTGTTTGCGCACGGTTAGAAAAATGTTAGTCAATCATATTAGCGAGGGTATGCCTGTTATACGGTGTGGGAAAAAATTACGCACAGTATTATGCCCAATTTTAAGTGATAAATTTATGTAGTTTTAATGAAATATTAAAAACATCGAAAAAACTATTTCAAATTGTCGAAATATGTGTTATAATGTATTTGGAGGGACGTGGGCGAGGTCTGCCCCGTTATTTCCCCGAATAATATTACTGCCGCGTAGGCAAAAATAGATGCGCGGCATAAAACGGAGGATTTATTGATGAACGAGACTTTATACGGCGATCTCAGCGTGATCGGAACAAGAGGCTGTGAGGAACTGACAGCACAGGTTGATGCCTACTTAAAGGAGTGGCGCAAGACCGACAAAAGCTTTGTTGTACAGGCGGACTGCACCAGATTTGGTACAGGTGAGGCAAAATGTCTCATTCACGAATCCCTTCGCGGACACGATGTCTACATTGTCAACGACTGCTTCAATTACGGTGTTACCTACAAAATGTACGGTATGACCGTACCCATGAGTCCCGACGACCATTATCAGGATCTTAAGCGCGTTATCGCGGCAATCGGCGGAAAGGCGCGCCGCATTTCGGTCATCATGCCAATGCTCTACGAGGGACGTCAGCACAAGCGCTCCTCCCGTGAGTCTCTTGACTGTGCCAATGCACTCCAGGAGCTTATGTCAATGGGCGTTTCCAACATTATAACCTTTGACGCTCACGATGCACGCGTACAGAACGCGATTCCGCTTTCCGGATTTGAAAATGTCCGCTGCACCTATCAGATGATAAAGGCTCTGTGCAGGGCTATTCCGGATATCAAGCTTGACCGCGATCATCTTGCGGTTGTATCTCCCGACGAGGGCGGTATGAGCCGTTGTATGTATTATTCCTCCGTGCTTGGACTTGATCTTGGTATGTTCTACAAGCGCCGCAATTATGCTGTGGTTATTGACGGCAAAAATCCCATTGAGGCACACGAGTATCTTGGACGCGATCTTCACGGCAAGGATGCGATCGTTGTTGACGATATGATAAGCTCCGGCGACTCCATGCTTGACGTTGCGCTTCAGCTTAAGAGCAAGGGCGCAAAGAGAATCTTTGTGTTCTCCACATTCGGTCTTTTCTGCAACGGTCTTGAAAAATTTGATGAGGCTTATGCAAACGGCACTATCGACCGCATATTTACCACCAACCTTATTTATTCCACCGACGAGCTTAAGAGCCGCGAGTGGTACACTCAGGTAAACATGTGCAAGTACATTTCCTACATCATCGACACACTCAATCACGACCACTCTATAAGCAATCTTCTCAATCCCGTGAACCGCATCCACAATCTTGTGGAAAAGCGCAAGGAAGCGGGTCTCGAATAAAATAAACGTAACTCCGCCGGCGTTAGTCGGCGGAGTTTTTGTGTGGGGAGAGGTGACAGATAGGAGAAACGGTCGCTTTTTTGAGCACATCGCTTGCGATGTGCTGAAAGCATCCGCAAAGAACTTTATACAGGGAAATACTACACCGCTAAGGCAATGCAAATGCGGAATCGTTTGGGCGCTACACTCGCGCCGCCTGCATGGCCCCGCACCATTCCGGCGGCTTGGTGGCGATAATCGTTTGTGTGGTGGGGCGCGACCGCTTTACGGCGCGCATTGTGATAATTCTGTAGGGGGCGACGTCACCGACGCCCCGTTCTATCACACGACTCGCGCCGCCTGCATAGCGGTCATGCCACCACCTGCTTCGGCAGAAAAAATTTTATTTTTTTCGTTTTCCCACTTGACATTTGCCCAAAAATGTGCTATATTATTAGTGAGATCAGTTTTCCGTATGGCTGCTTGGGGATTGGACCCTCGTACCCCAGCGGAAAACTGGTCTTTTTTTGTTTTTATGTCAAGTATTCTACCGTCAGCTATTGCCTGGTTAATATCCGCTTCGATTTGCGCCCTTGGATAAACGGTAATTGCTTTATTTACAGAGAGTCTTTTCCCGTCAATCATTCCGCGTGTATCAACCTCCTCGACAACAACTGCGTATCCCTTGCCGCCGTTTTCAACATCATCGATAGTCTTGTCGGTAACAAGTATTATTCTGTTGTGTCGAGAGTTACCGTTCTCATCGAGAGGCGCAGCGAATACCGCCACAGGATTTTCGGATTTTTCAAGAATTTCTAAAAAATCTTCTTTCTCGATGCCGTGATAATTATCTTGTTTTTTATAAAACGGCTTCTTTTCATATTCCTCTAATGTCACTAAAGCTGAATATACTTTAGATGCAGGCATTGTAACCTTCAAGCTCTCTGCACCGATAACTTCCGTCATAAAGTTGGATGTTTCGCCAAGATAAACTTCGCCTTTTGAGGCATCAAACGTGCCATTCAACACTCTGTCAAGGTCGTCGCTGAGCTTCGGGGAGATAGAATACTTCACCCCATCGACACCGCCGAGTGAAAATTGCCTATTGACATTTTCAGAATTTTGTGATATACTCTTAGCAGAAAGTCGATTCAGACGGGTTTGCCCTGTCGTTTCGGCTTTTTTTATTTCATCCGCAATACCTTGTTCTGCTTTTCCTATATAACGCTTTACATACGCCACTTTTGTGCCGTCTGTCAAATTCGCTATGCTTAACTCTAATTTATATGCGTTGCTGTCGTCTGCGAGGTATACAGTTCTTTGGTCGAAATCCGCAACACCTTTATGGGGATGTCGTTGCGCTTCGTTTCGTACTCGTGCTTCCGATGCTGTTACAGTTTCTACGATGTTTTTATTGATTGTTTCGCTAACTGCATCTACATCTATACCGTCTTCATATGCGGGACGCTTTTTGAACAACTCTTTGTAAACGTCGGTGCTGGGAAGTTTTTTCACAAATGTAATCACGTCGCCGTCTTCGAGTGATATTTGTTTGCCGACAAGCGTATTATATGCTTCTCTCGGGGTCATTTCCGTGCCGTCTGCCTTTAGAAAAATATTCCCGTCCAGTTTAACGTACTTTACTCCGTTTTGAGTCGTATGGATACTATGCTGCCCCGCACCGCCGTTATTAGCCTTTCTCTGCGCCCTGTACGCCGCCTCAAAGCGGTGCTTGATAACCTCAATCTGCCGTGCCTCTCGGCTTCCTGCGGTTACAAGATTGGAGAAGTACTTGATTTGGTCGTATATGTACTCAAAAAGGTTGCGGTGATGTACGGAAAGGTGGTTGACAAAGTCCGCGTCCGTAAAAAGGTACTCGCCTACGATATCCGCGTTAAGCTCGGAGTCGATGTCCGTTCCCTCGTTGTATACATCCTTGACCGCCTGCTTGCCGCTCTCGGTAATGCCTACGGACATTACCGGAACTTCAATTACCTCCGAAACAGGGTCAGCGCGCCTGAGAGAATGAGCAGTCCCCCGAAAAATGAGCGGATAATATCGGGGGACACGCTTTTTGCGAGCATACTTCCGAGGACTGCGCCGATACTTCCGCAAAGCACCATCCAAGTAATAAGCTTAAAATTAAGCTTTCGCTTTATGAGGTGCACCACCATGGCGGCACCGGATGAGAAGAGAAACCACACAAGATTTATCCCCTGCGCGGCAAGCTGGTCCGTGCCGCAAAACAGCACCAGCCATATAACGAGCAGTCCGCCACCTCCGATTCCAAGCCCCGACAGTATGGCAACTGCAAAGCCTACGATTGCATCCATCATGTAATCACCTCAGAAAATTTATGCCTGCCCATATTACCATAACGGCAAACAGGCGTTTTACAAGGGTTACGCTCAGCTTATCAAGAAGCAGTGCGCCTGACACACCTCCCAGTATTCCGGGGATAAGATACGGCACGGTGAGCGAAAAATCTATCTTATCTCCGTACATAATAGCGGAAATAAGCGAGAGGGGAAGTATCACAGCGATAAGGGTGGCAAACCTGTCACGCACGCCGTCCTCGCCGTCCTTTGGCAGGAGCGACATTGCAAGCATAAGAACGATTCCGCCGCCTGTACCTAAAAATCCGTTTACGACACCGGCAAAAACGGCGATAATTCCTATGATTACTGCGCGTCCCGTGCCGTAATTTTTAAAAAACTCAAAACTTTTACTATATTTCATGATTTACGGGTTGTAATTTCTGAAAATTTATGGTATAATAATATAGTATACATATATTTGTACCTCATACAGAGAAAGTATAGCCCATATGCGGTCACATGATACATAGAAGTTGAGAGTAAAAGTCTGAAAGGAACCGTCACGATAATGCCTGCAAAAAAATCAGCAAACAAGCGTCCTGCGGCGCGTACATCAAAAAATTCCAAGGCAAAAGCAAGTAGGGGAAAAGCCGGACGTGATCCGGAGCGCCTTATAAATCAGCTTATGCCGTATATTTTATCCATTGCGGCTCTGTTTTTGTTTATCAGTTATTTTATGCCGGATTCCACCGGCTTTGTGGGAACGTTTTTCAAGAACACCATGTTCGGTCTTTTTTCAAAGGGCGCATGGATCGTGCCGTTCCTTGTTTTGAATATAGCATATTTTTGGAAGCGCGATGTAGCGTCCGACAGTGTAAAGTACAAGCTGGTATTTTCTTTGGCGGTACTGAGCCTGTTTTCCGTGCTGGTGCACGCCTTTGCAAGACACGGCGGCACTGCTGTGTCAGCTCCCTTTGTAAATCTTATTGAGCTTTTTGTGGACGGCGCACAGCGAATCGGCGGCGGTCTTATAGGCGGCTTCTTCGGAAATCTTTTGATGAGCGGCTTTGGATTTGCAGGAACGCTTATACTCGGCATTGCGCTGATACTTCTTTTCGGAATATTCCTTTTCGGCATGACTCCCCATATGTTCGCCGTATACATTGTTACGGGAATAAGAGAGCTTCGCGCGGGATTTTCCGAGCGCATGACCGATGTTCGTGCTGAGCAGGAGCAGATGCTCTCCGAGTACGAAGCCGAGCGCGCAAGACGCATTGCCGAGAAGGAAGCGGCAAGGGCGGCGGCAGAGCGTGCGGCGATGAAGAAATCCCGCAAGCATCCGGTCAACGATCTTCTTGACGACGAGGATGAAGAAGAAAACAGCTTTTTCGATGCGGCGCAGGCCGTGGAAAGCGATGCCGCGGCAAATGCGCCTGTGATTGATCCGTCAATATTTGACGCTGTCATGTCAGAAAATGAGGCGCAGAACGCCGATGAGGCGGAAGATTCTTCCGTGGAGGAATCCACCGAAAAGCGTGGTTTGTTCCGCCGCGAGAAGGTAAGTCCCATGCCGAAAACCGGAATGCAGGAGCTTTCCGAGCTTGAGGACGGGGAAATAGATCTTGCGAAGATCTTTTCAGAGGCTGACACTATGGAGGTGGCTGTTCCCGGTATGCCGGAGGACGGCGAGATAGTGACCGCCGCGGAGATAGACCTTATGGTAGAGAAGAGCAGACTTTCGGGAGAGAATCTGCCTGTGCCTGTGGGTGATGACGACGAGCCGCCCTTTGATGTGGACGAGCACACGGTATTTGCGGCTGTTGACCACGGAAACGTTGTTACCGAGAGGGCGCCTGTTATGCCGGAATATGTATTTCCGCCGCTGTCGCTCTTAAAGCTTGATATGTCAAAGGACAACCGCGATATGTCGGGCGAAATACAGCAGACCGCAACGAAGCTTGTGGAGACGCTTCGTTCATTCAACGTAAAGACAAAGATAATCAACGTGTCGCGCGGACCTACGATCACTCGCTACGAGCTTCAGCCAGAGGTTGGCACCAAGGTTCGCTCCATTGTGAATCTTGTTGACGACATCGCGCTTCATCTTGCCACAAGCGGTGTGCGCATCGAAGCACCTATTCCGGGCAAAGAGGCGGTGGGAATCGAAGTACCCAACCGTTCAACATCTACGGTATACATCCGCGAGCTTCTTGAGAGCAGCGGATTCAAGACGTCCCCCAGCAAGGTGACGACTACTCTCGGCATGGACGTTGCCGGAAGCCCTGTTTTACTTGATATTGCCAAGATGCCCCATCTGCTTATTGCAGGTACTACCGGCTCAGGTAAGTCTGTGTGCATAAACTCGCTTATTATATCCATGCTTTATAAGGCGAGACCCGACGAGGTCAAGTTTATAATGATCGACCCGAAGAAGGTTGAGCTTAACGTTTACAACGGCATCCCCCATCTTTTGGTGCCTGTTGTGTCCGATCCCAAGAAGGCGGCAGGTGCGCTTCACTGGGCGGTAACTGAGATGGAGCGTCGCTACGAGCTTATCGAGGGTGCCGGTGTGCGCAATCTCAAGGGATACAATCAGTCGGTGGCAAATGACGACAGCGCGGAGAAGCTTCCTCAGATCGTCATAATAATCGACGAGCTTGCGGATCTTATGATGATGGCGCGTGATGATGTAGAAGAGGCGATCTGCCGAATTGCGCAGAAGGCGCGTGCGGCGGGAATGCATCTTGTTATCGGTACTCAGCGTCCGTCAGTTGACGTTGTTACGGGTCTTATCAAGGCTAACGTTCCCTCGCGAATTGCGTTTACCACCGCAAATCAGGTGGATTCCAGAACGATCATTGACACGGTCGGTGCGGAAAAGCTTATTGGACGCGGTGACATGCTGTATGCGCCTATCGGAAGCATAAAGCCCACCCGTGTACAGGGATGCTTTGTATCCGACGATGAGGTTGAAGAAGTAACCACGTTTATTAAGAATAATTACGGCGTAAGAGATTACGACAAGTCTGTAATGGACACCATTGAACGTGAGGCCATGCTTTGCGGCAACAAGAAGTCCACGGTGATGGGTGACGGTGACGAGGAAGCCAACGACGGCGATCCCATGCTTCGTCCGGCAATTCAGCTTGCTGTGGAATCGGGCAAGATATCGACGTCCCTTATCCAGCGCCGCTTACAGCTCGGCTACGGACGCGCCGCGAAGCTTATTGATGCTATGGAGCAGATGGGCATTGTAAGTCCGCCTCAGGGTCAGAAGCCTCGTGATGTACTTATTTCCAAGTCTGAGTACATGGAAATGGAGCTTCGCCGCGGCGAGTGATGGTGTATAGGGGTTACGGTCGCTTTTTTGAAAAAAAGCTCCGCAAAAAACTTTATACAAGGGAAATTGCTTACCGCTAAGGCAACGTAAATGCGTAATCGTTTGGGCGCGTGACTCGCGCCGCCTGCATGGGTCCTCACCATTCCGGCGGCTTGGGTGGCGGTAATCGTTTGGGTGTTGGGCGCGGCCGTTTTGCGGCGCGCATTATGGCACGTTCGTGGGGGCGACGTCCTCGACGCCCCGTTTTACCGTCGATTGGTGCATTTCTCATCCGCCCGTTACCAAAAAACATACAAAAAGCGGAACAAACTTGGTATTTGCTCCGTCAAACAAAGGAAAATACAACGAAAGGCAGATAAACCGTGTCTACACTTATCGCAATAGACGGACTTGACGGGTCCGGTAAGAATACGCAGTCCACGATGCTCGTGAACCGACTTAAAATCGAAGGCTTTTCCGTCAGAAACTTAAGCTTTCCCATGTACGACAGCGATTCCTGCGCTCCTGTAAAGATGTATCTTGAGGGAAAGCTGGGAACACGTCCGTCGGACACAAACGCCTATGCGGCATCCACACTTTTTGCCTGTGACAGATACTGCTCCTACAAGGCGGATTGGAAAAAGGACTACGACAGCTTAAACAAGATAATAGTTGCCAACAGATACACGTCGGCAAACGCGGTTCATCAGCTCTCGAAGCTTCCGCGCGATATGTGGGATGACTTTCTTGATTGGCTGTGGGATTTTGAGTTTATAAAGCTTGGACTTCCTGCGCCCGATCTTGTTTTGTATCTTGAGCTTCTTCCGGAGCAGTCAATGGAGCTTGTAAGTCTCAGATCAAGTCAGACGGGGCAGAAAAAGGACATCCACGAGCTTGACGAGGGCTTTATGAGACGGAGCTATGAAGCGGCACAGTTTGCCTGCGAAAAGCTTGGTTGGACAAAGATCAAATGCTACGATAAGAACGGTGTGCGTGAGCGCACGGACATTTTTGGTGAGATACTTGACACCGTGTGTCAAAAGACAGATATCGTGCTTTAATGTGCGGTTTACAACCGATTAAATAAAGGAAGGGTCATAAGTCTGAAAAACGGATCGTTTTTCAGACAATCAACTCTTAGAAAAGGAAGGATCATAAGATGGTATATATGTTTTTAGCCGAGGGATTTGAGGAAGTGGAGGCACTTTGCCCGCTTGATCTGCTTCGCCGCGCAGGGGTTAAGGTTATGACGGTGGGAGTTGGAACAAAGGTTGTACGCGGCTCTCACGGTATTGAGGTCATAGCCGATATTACCACATACGAAGCCGAGCAGCTTCTTGCAAAAAATCCTGCTGATATGGTCATTCTGCCCGGAGGTATGCCGGGAACATTAAATCTTCAGGCGGATGCTGTTGTGAACCGCTTTATTGAGCACGCTAACGCTCGCGGTGCTTACCTTGCGACTATCTGTGCCGCTCCCCTTATTCTCGGTGAGCTTGGTCTGCTTTCGGGTAAGGAAGCCATTTGCTATCCCGGATTTGAAGAAAAGCTTCACGGGGCTGTGATATCGGAAAAATCCGTAGTTTCTGACGGCAAGATCATCACAGGAAAGGGAATGGGTGTGGCACTTGAATTCGGTCTCGCGCTCGTGAGTGCTCTTGTTAGTGCCGAAAAGGCAGACGAGCTTCGTGCCGCTGTCATGGCTTGACTGTGAGGTAGAAATGTACGAAATCAGAAAAAAGAAAAACGATATAAGAGAGAAATACAAGGCCCTCCGTGCCGCGCTTCCTGCGGACACCAAGGCGCAAATGGATGAGAAGATATGCACAAGCTTTTTCTCCCTTGCCACATACCGATATGCCAATGTGCTTCTCATGTATTCCCCAAAGTCAGATGAGGTCGATGTTCTGCCTATTGCAAGGCGTGCCCTTGCGGACGGGAAGAAAGTAGCTTTCCCACGGTGTATTCCGGAAAGTCACGATATGGAGTACCACTATATCACCTCTCTCGATCAGCTTAAAAAGGGAACATACGGACTTCTTGAACCCACCCCAGATCTTCCCGTATACGACCGTGCTTCAACGGCTCCAAGTGCATGCATAGTTCCGGCACTTGTGTATGACAAGCGGGGCTACAGGCTCGGATACGGCAAGGGGTACTATGACCGCTATCTTGGCGGATATATCGGCTCAAAGGTCGGTATGATATACAGCGATTATATAATAGACTCGCTTCCGCGCGGCAGATTTGACCTTTGCGTTGACTTTATCGTCACCGAAAAGGGACTTCGCGTGGTTGACAAAAACAAATAACCTCCTCGGAGAAAGATATGAAGCTGAAATCCACTTTTGCGGCGCCGATACTTGTCATTTTCGTCATGCTCATGTTTACGGCGTCAAGATATATAGACATTGGCTCGCTTTCCTACCGCGAGAACATTTGTCTTGCTATAATCGTCCTCCAGCTGCTTATTTTGGTAGTGCCAAGTGCCTTTTATACCAAAATCAGAGGTGACGGATTTATAAAAAAAATGCGTCTTGCGCCAATCGGCATTGAAAAGCTGCTTTTGACGCTTCTTGCAGCATTCGTTTTGATACTCGGCGACACGCTCTTAAAGCTTGCACTTTACAATATCGGTTTTATTGATGCGGAATACTCGCTGTACTACTATTATCTTGACGGAACGTCTCCCGGCGTGCTTTATTCGCTGATTGCATTCGCTGTAGTGCCCTCTGTATGCGAGGAGCTTATGTTCCGTTCACTTCTTTGCGCTGAGTACGAGTCAAGCGGAACGGTAACCGCGGTCATAGCCTCGTCCATGCTGTATGCAATGTTCGGTATGAATTTCGGATATTTCCCCGTATATCTTTTTGCAGGACTCATGTTTGCGCTTGTAATGTATATAACACGCTCGGTTTTTGCTTCTATGCTGTGCCATCTATGCTATTCGGTGTTTGAGCTTGCGGCAGGAGAGACTGTACGTACCATAATAACCAAGCCGCAGAGCACCGGCTTTCTCATATTTGCGGTTGCAGGCACATTCCTGCTTGCCCTTGCCGCGCTGTTCGGCGAAGCTGAACGTACTTATTACGGCTATGCGCTGTCGGGAAAGAGGGCTGAATACGCCGAAAAATGTCCGCGCTTCAACCTGCGCCTGTTTTCACAGGCACTTCTCGCACCGCCGTTTTTGGTGGCATTACTCGTATTTATTATTGCCGCTATACAGTTTAGCGGAGTTTAATATAAAGGGGCTTACCCTGTAAGCTTTGGTGATATTTTTATGGATGAAAACAACAATAAGCGCGTTGCTTCCAACGATATTTTAAGGGAAGCTGTTCCGCCGAAGCCGGATGTGGCAAAGGACGAGACAATTGAATTTAAGCGCGATACGGTGAGACGTCAGACAATTCCTCAGAATGCTGATATGCAGAATACCGCGCAGATACGCGGCGGTGCTGTAGTAAGACCGCTGAGACAGCCCACACCGCAGATGAATGCAACTCCCGCTCAGCCTGAGAAAAAGCTGAGTCCCATACAGGCGGCGGCACAGCGGCAAATGCAGAATCCGCCAAGACCCCGTCCTGCCGCAAAGTCTTCTGTTCAGCCGGAGGCTTCCGCTAAGAATCACACTGTATCTGCTCCGCGTACTGCACCTGCCACGCGTCCTGCGCCTGCGCCGGCAAGAACGCCGGTTTCTGCCGACAAGATGAGTGCAGACCGGGTGCGCGAGCCTCAGAGAGCACCGAAGCCAACCGCTCCGGCGGCTCCTGTAAAGCCGCAGTCGGCAAACACAGGCGCGGCGACACCGCAAAACAACAGAGCCGCATCTCTCCAGCGTCAGCTTCGCACCGAGCCTCAGCGCCCTGCCGCTCCCAAAATGAGCGGTGATGCTATAAAGGCTCCCGTGCCAACCACGACACCGTCTGTGAAACAGCGGCAGACCATGCCAACTCAGGCAACTCGTGCGCGTACCGAGAACGATGATTTTGAAATCGACGAGATAGCTACCGCAAACGCTAAGTATCACAAGAAGTATGATTCGACAGACAGCAGGTTTGTTGACTCCGCCACAAGCGCGGTCATGAGTCTTGTTAAGGCTGTTATATATATCGCAGTAATAATTGTCGTGTCCGTAGGACTGTCCGTGTTTGTTGTCAATACCGCAAACGATGTGTTTAAGTTTGTGGTTGATGATAAGATGGTTACAGTCAACATCCCCGAATACGCATCTATCGAGGATGTGTCCGAAGCACTCTATGATGCAGGTGCTATAAAGCACAGATGGGCGTTTAATCTGTGGAGCGGTCTTAAGGATTCGGGTGCTGAGTTTATCCCCGGAACCTACGAGGTGTCGACCACACTTAATTACGACTATCTGCGTGCCGCGTTCAAAAAGTCCACAAAGCGCATAGAGCTTCGTGTCACTATCCCCGAGGGCTATACCATCGACGAGATGATAGAGCATCTTATTGCTTCCGGCATCGGAAACGCAGGTGACAGTGAGAGGAAAAAGCAGATAATAAGAGACGCTTTCATAGATGCCATAAACAACTATGAGTTCGATTACCGTTTTGTTCGTGAGCTTACAACTACGGAGGACCGAATCTACAGGCTTGAGGGGTATCTGTTCCCGGACACCTACAATTTCTATGCGGAATACGGAAGTGCAGAGGACAGCGAGGCGGAAGCGGCGAAAAAGACCGCTGTGGCGGTGCTTTCCAAGATGCTTGACAACTTTGACGGCAAGTTTGCGGATGAATACTACGCACGCTGTCTTGATCTTAAGATGACCGTGGATCAGGCGATAACGCTTGCATCCATGATAGAAAAAGAGACAAGATACGCGGATGAGCTTGGATACGTTTCCTCTGTATTCCACAACCGTCTTAAGTATCCCGGCACCTTCCCGTACCTCAACTCCGACGCTACTATCATGTACGCTATCGCCCACGATACAGGCTCGCGTCTTGATTCCATGAGCGGCGAGGATACGAGCTACGAAACCCCGTACAACACCTATACCCACAGGGGACTTCCTCCCGGACCTATCGCAAACCCCGGTCTTAATGCTATAAAGTATGCGCTTTATCCAAACGATACAAATTATTTCTACTTCGTTTCGGACAGTGCAGGAAGAACGCTGTTTGCGGCAACGGAACCCGAGCATATTGCGAACATCAATACTGTTCGCGGCAGATGATAATTTAGTATTTCGGGGAGGCTCACGCCTCCCCGAGGTATATATAAATAATGCCGGTAGGGGAGGGGGCCCACCTCCCATCATTCATATCACCTAAACACAAAAACGGGAGGCGAGACTGTTAAGTGTGGTAAGATAGTTTACAGAATGTGTAAGGACATAGTTTACAACTATATGGTATAATAAAGGCAAAAAATGTCTAAAGGAGACGTGTTATGCCTTGGGAAGAAAAAGGGTTGAAAACTATGCGAGAAGAATTTGTAAAACGAGTCTTATCACACGAAAAGAGTAAGAACGCATTGTGTAAAGAGTATGGAATCAGCCGTCCGACGGGGGATAAATGGATAGCACGATACCTTGCCGGCGAAGATCTGAATGATAAGAGCAAGATTCCAAAAACAATTGCGAACAAGACAGATGCAGATGTCGAAGCATTCATTGTAAATTACAGACGGCAATATCCGGCAATAGGAGCCGCAAAGATACATCGTATGCTCCGGGATGAAGGAATCACCGATATCCCCTGTCCTAAGACAATTAATAACATCTTTAAGCGAAACGGTTTGATTACGAAAGAAGCCAGTACAGCAGCGATGCCCAATAAACACTTTGAGAAAAGCGTCCCAAATGAAATGTGGCAAGCTGACTTCAAAGGCAATTTCGCAATCAAGAACGGTTTCAGATGTCATCCGCTTGATATCATAGATGATTATTCAAGATACAATCTGTGCTGTGCGCCTCTTGGTGGTGAAACCTTTGCTGAGGTACGACCGTATATTGAATCTGTATTCAAGGAATACGGTCTGCCGTTCTCGTTCTTGTGCGACAACGGAAACCCTTGGGGAACACCGCAATCTACAGGCTTCACAAAATTTGAAGTATGGTTGATGGAGCTCGGTATTCTTACACTTCATGGCAGAGGCTGTCATCCTCAAACACAAGGTAAGGAAGAACGCTTTAACGGTTCGCTGACGCGTGAGTTTTTAAGATACAATACATTTGAGAATCAAGCCGATGCTGCACGTAAGCTTTCAGAATATCGTGATTTCTACAACAACAAGCGTCCGCATCATGCTTTGAATTTGGAAACACCGTCAACACGTTATGTTAAAAGTGAAAAAGTATATCCGGATAAAATCGAAGAATGGGAATATCCTTCGGATTTCGAAACACACAGTGTAAAAGAAACAGGATACGTTTCCATCAAAGGGCAAGGATACTTCCTCAGCGAAGCGTTTGGCGGAAAAAGGGTTGCAGTACGTGAATCAAGCAAAGGTGGCGGTCTTGTGAATCTTTACTTCAGGCAATTCAAAATAGCACAAATTGATTTGGACAAACGTGTCTATACTTTCAAACGTGCTTATCTTATCGATGGCGATCCGCGCTTCGCGCGGACATAAATTGACATCTCGACTTCGGCTTCGCCTTCGCTTCTATGTCAATTTATGTCCATTTGACTGTAAACCATGTGCTTGCACAATTTGTAAACCATCTTACTCTTGACAGAAACGCCTCCCCTACAAAATAAACATTGACGATTCTGCTCATATAGGCGGATTCCATATCTGCCCGTAATACAAGCACATATATTATTGAAAGGAAACTAACGTGAGACACGGATTTATAAAGGTTGCCGCAGTCACTCCCACGGTACATCTGGCAAATCCCGAGGGAAATGCCGACGAAATAATAAGACTTTCAAAATACGCCTCCGATGAGGGCGCAAAGCTTATCGTATTCCCCGAACTCAGCGTAACCGGAGCGACTTTGGGCGATTTATTTCTCCACAAGCAGATTATATCCGGCGCGGAAGCCGCAATTTGCAGAATTGCCGCCGAAACTACGGAGCTTCCCTCTGTAATATGCGTTGGAGCACCTGTTCTTCGTGAAAATAAGCTTTACAACTGCGCTGTCGTGATATACGGCGGCATGATTCTCGGAATCGCACCCAAAAAGACGCTGTGCGCAAAGGGCATTATGGATAAGCGCGTATTTACGCCTGCTCCCGAAAAATGCGGTACGGTGGAGTTTGGCGGTATCTGCGTTCCCTTCGGACACAACATGACTTTTTACTGCGAGGGGATGCACGACTTCAATTTTGCCTGCGAGATCGGCGCGGACCTGTACGGATGCACCCCTGCATCCGAGAATCACTGTAGGGCAGGTGCTACGGTCGTAGCAGGACTTTCTGCCATGCCCGAAACCGTGGGAATGGCTGAGCGACGCCGTCTTTTTGCCGCTTCTCACTCGGCGCATACCTCCTGCGGATACATTCTTGCCGAGGCAGGGTACGGCGAATCCACCACCGACTGTGTTTTCGGCGGACACCGCTTGATATGCGAGGCAGGGAACACAATAGCCGAAACAAAGCCGTTCTGCGGTGAGGATGAAGATTGCCCTGTGACATTTTCGGAGATCGACGTATCAAAGCTTGCATATGAGCGCATGAGACGGGGTGATTTTGAGACGATTGAGGTAACAGCGGACAATTACTACAGCATTTCCTTTGATATGGAGCTGTGTGACACCGAGCTTACACGAAAAATCCAACAGCTTCCGTTTGTGCCGGAGGATGCGCAGGCGTGCCGCGACCGCTGTGAGGAGATACTTAATATACAGGCGCACGGACTAAAGAGGCGGCTTTGTCATACGGGTGCGAAGTCGGCTGTTATCGGCATATCCGGCGGACTTGATTCCTGCTTGGCACTTCTCGTTTCAGTTAGGGCGATGGAGCTTTTGGGGCGAACTAATTCTGACATTATCGCGGTCACCATGCCGTGCTTTGGCACGACGAGCCGTACACGTACCAATGCAGAACGCCTCTGTGAGCGGCTTGGAGTCAGCTTCCGCTGTGTGGATATAAAAGCGGCGGTGAATCAGCATTTTTCGGATATAGGACACGATGCCGAGTGCCGCAATGTAGTGTATGAAAACGTGCAGGCGCGTGAGCGGACACAGGTTATCATGGATATTGCCAACGCCGAGGGCGGAATCGTTATCGGCACAGGCGATCTTTCGGAGCTTGCCCTCGGATGGGCGACCTTTAACGGCGACCATATGTCAATGTACGGCGTGAACTCCTCTGTGCCGAAAACTCTGATCCGGCATATTGTGGCGTATGCCGCCGATACCTGCGGCGACGGCGAGCTTAAATCGGTGCTTTTGGATATTTTAGCGACTCCCGTAAGTCCGGAACTGCTTCCGGCGGAGGAGGGTGATAAAATCGCGCAGAAAACAGAGGATATTGTAGGACCTTATGAGCTTCACGATTTCTTCCTTTATTATTTTGTAAGATTCGGTATGTCCCCCGACAAGCTTTACCGCATGGCGTGTCACGCTTTTTCGGGCATATATGACGGAGAAACGGTTAAACGCTGGCTTGATACCTTCCTTGGGCGGTTTGTAAGTCAGCAGTTCAAGCGTTCCTGTTTGCCGGACGGACCGTCTGTTGGAAGCGTCAGCCTGTCGCCCCGCGGCGGATTTTCCATGCCCAGCGATGCTTTGTCGGCGGTGTTTTTTGAATAAGTAAGATAAATTCGCAAGTTTTTTCAGTGCTTCAGGCATATGAAAAAACTTGCGAAAATTTTTTTGTAAAAACTATTGACAAACCCGAACATTTGTGCTATAATGTTCTCACAAGCAAAAACCGAACAAATATTCGGAGTGTCGGAGGACTTAAAAATGACCGCTGCAATGAGACAAACAGTAAAGGTATATATAGCAAATTTTGAGGGTTGTACAGGACGCGCATCCTTTATAATGCGCCTTGCGCGCGCCTTTTCCATCGACCTGACGAGAATCTTAAAAGGTGAGCTGTGGCGTGCACTTTGCGAGCGTATTGCCGCCATCGGCGCAGGGGATATTCCCGTGCGCGTGCGTGTTATGGGTCTTGACGATGCATACCCCTCGCTGTCCCGCGAATGCGAGACTCTCATCCGCATCCTCAGAGCCGCGGCAGAGAAGAACGAGTGTTTCCGTGCCGACGCGGTCATAGGGGATATGAAGTGGAAGATATGAACGGGTGTTCGGCGGATTTGCGGCGAAAATAATTTAGTAAGTCCCATTGCTCCTGCGGATTTTATTCCGCGGGGGCGTTTTTTTCATGTGTTTTACGAGTCGCTCCCATACAATCCCTAACCCCATTCCGTGCACCAAAATGCACAAAACTTGCACAAAAATGCCGCAATAGCAATTTGCGGCATTTTTTTCTTGTTAAGGTATTGAAAAGTTGACGAAAATGTTGTATAATATACTATGTATGAAAATGCATATATTACAGTGAAAGGAAAATCGAGGGATTTTATCCCCGAGGAGTGCAAATATGGCTGACGTTTATACCGTTGAACTGTCAAAAATCATAAACGAATTTTCTCTTGAAAAAATCTATCTTCCCGACGATGCGGATAAGATTGCCATTCATCTTATGGACGTAAACCGCCCCGGTCTTCAGCTCGCAGGCTTTTTTGACCACTACGAGCCGCAGCGCATGCAGATAATCGGCAAGGTTGAGCACAGATATCTCGAATCTCTCTCGGCTGAGGCACGCAGAAAATCTATTTTAGGTTTTCTTGAAAGCAAGCCGGTTGCGGTGGTTATTTCATCAGCCCTTGAAATATTCCCGGAGTTTTATGAGCTTGGCGAGTATTTCGAAGTGCCGATCCTTCGCACCGCTGACAGCACCAGCGCATTTATGGCGGCACTTATCGCTTTTCTCAATGTTCAGCTTGCCCCCAGAATCACAAGACACGGTGTGCTTGTTGAGGTGTACGGCGAGGGTATCCTTATCCTCGGCGATTCCGGTGTCGGTAAGTCCGAGACGGCAATAGAGCTTGTTAAGCGTGGTCACCGTCTTATTGCAGACGATGCGGTGGAAATAAAGCGTGTGTCGGCAAAGACGCTTGTAGGAAGTGCACCCGAAATCATACGCCACTATGTTGAGCTTCGCGGAATCGGTATCGTTGACGTGCGCCGCATATTCGGTATGGGTGCCGTAAAGCTTACCGAGAAGATCGACTATATCATCAATCTTGAGCCTTGGGTGCAGGGCAAAATGTACGACCGCTTCGGACTTGATTCGGAGTACACCGACATTCTCGGCATAAAGATACCCACTACCACCATTCCCGTAAAGCCGGGACGCAATCTTGCGATCATACTTGAAATTGCCGCTATGAACAACCGTCAGAAAAAGATGGGCTTCAACACGGCAGAGGAATTTAACAAGAAGCTCATGGGTCAAATGGGAATTGAAATGAGCGAATAAGCCGGCAAAGCGGCGGGAGCAAGCCCCCGTCCTACGAATCAACAGGTATTTTTTGTTTTTAAGTAAGATAATACGGTAAGGAGAAATATCATGACACTTGTTATTATGGCAGCAGGCATGGGAAGCCGCTACGGCGGACTTAAACAGATTGACCCCGTTACATCTCACGGCGAATTTATTGTTGATTACTCCATCTACGATGCTATAAAGGCAGGATTCGACAAGGTGGTTTTCATCATCAAGGAGGAAAACTACGACGTGTTCCGTGAGACCGTTGGAGCGCGTATAGAAAAGGCTGTTAAGGTCGAATATGTTTTCCAGGAGCTTCACAAGATTCCTAAAGAGTTTTCCGTTCCGGAGGGGCGCACAAAGCCCTTTGGTACTGCTCATGCGGCACTTATGGCGGCAGAAGTGGTAAACGAGCCTTTTGCTATCATAAATTCCGACGATTTCTACGGACGTGATGCCTATATTAAAGCATATAATGCAATGGCGGAGGCTAAATCAACCGGTCATTTTGCTATGGTGGGATACATTCTTAAGAACACCGTTACCGAAAACGGTCATGTTTCACGCGGTATATGCGAGGTTTCGGACGGCAAGCTCAAAAACGTTGTAGAGCGCACCAAAATCCAAGAAAACGACGGCAAGGTTCAGTACATGGAGGATGATGTTTGGCACGACCTCGATGAGAATGCGGTTGTTTCCATGAATTTCTGGGTATTCACTCCGGACGTGTTCAAAATGCTCGGTGACGGACTCCGCAAGTTCCTCACGTCGCTTTCCTCGGCAAAAGACCCGATGAAAGCAGAATATTTCCTGCCGTTCCTTGTGCAGAGCAAAATTGACGGCGGAGAATGTGATGTTACCATGCTTGAAACCACTGCTAAGTGGTACGGTGTTACATACGCCGAGGATAAGCCGAAGCTGGTTGAATTTTTGAAGTCGCAGACCGAAGCCGGTGTTTATCCCGACGGTCTGTGGAAATAAAGTACGATAATTTTATTATAATACAAATTTAGAGGAGTAAATTATGTCTATTCTTGTAACCGGCGGTGCCGGATTCATCGGCTCACATACTGTTGTTGAGCTTCTTAACATCGGCAAGGAGGTAGTTATTGCCGACAATTTCTGCAATTCAAAGCCTGTTGTGCTTGACCGCATCCGTGAGATAACAGGGAAGGATTTCAAGTTCTACAATGTAGACCTCTGCGACAAATCTGCCCTTGAGGTGGTGTTCGCTTCGGAAAATATTGATTCTGCAATTCACTTTGCCGGACTTAAGGCGGTTGGCGAGTCCTGCGCAATTCCGCTTCGCTACTATCAGAACAATCTTATTTCCACTCTCAATCTCTGCGAGCTTATGGCAAAGTACAACTGCAAAAATCTTGTATTCTCCTCCTCGGCAACCGTTTACGGCAAGCCTGCAAGCGTTCCCATAAGAGAGGATTTCCCCAATTCCGCAACCAACCCTTACGGCGAGACAAAGCTTCAGATAGAGCATATCCTTAAAGATCTTTACAAGGCGGACGCGGAGTGGAACACCGCGATTCTCCGTTACTTCAATCCCATCGGTGCGCACGCATCGGGATTGATCGGCGAAGACCCCTCCGGAATCCCCAACAATCTTATGCCCTACATCACTCAGGTTGCCATCGGCAAGCGTGAGTGCCTGTCTGTATTCGGTGACGATTACGACACCCATGACGGCACCGGTGTGCGCGACTACATTCATGTAGTGGACCTTGCAAAGGCGCATCTTGCGGCACTGGAATGGCTTTGCGGTAAGCCCGGATGTGACGTATTCAACATCGGTACAGGTCACG
>JAEIGA010000597.1_pt1 | contig 53476 bp, 72 predicted proteins | sample 9270691 | NCBI WGS metagenome assembly JAEIGA01 (sample SAMN17057246, study PRJNA624740) | gut metagenome | biome: biome; isolation source: fecal sample | host: Bos grunniens | place: China: Xizang | collected 2019 | reverse complement strand
TCTTTTTTAATATCGTTAAAATCATAACTATTCAAATCTTCATTTACTAATTTACAATGTTCAGGTACATCAGGCATCTTATTATATTGTATATTACCTTTATACATTTTATATTTATATATCATACCTCTTGAAGTATCTTTACTAGCTATAACTCTGTTTGCTTTAAATAATTCGACTTCTGTACCATTAGACATTCTTTGTACGACACCTCTAAATGTTGGACCTTTAGTACATACTATAATAAAATCAAATAAATTATTATTGTTAACAATCGACTCTACAATATCTTTTCCTTTAGTTAAATAATCAATTACTGCTTTAGCACAAACGAATCTATTTGCTGCTGCGGTTTTAACCGAGCCAGGTCTATAATAATCTGTATTTAACCAACCACCTTTACATTTAATTTTTTCTTTACCTTTCTTTTCAATAACCATTAAATAGTTATTAACGTCTCTTTGCCATATTTTAAGAACTTCATCACGTTCCATATTAATACCTGAAACATTTGTCCATTCTTGTTGTAATTTATCTAGAACAGGTAATTCACTTCTAGGAAGATATACAAGAATACCATCTGTATTAGTTTGAACAATTTTTGCATGTTTAATTGTTTTGAATATTTTATGAGCAAGAGCACCTAAAAAGATTTGTCCTGTTCTACATACTGAACTGCACATATAAGGGTCATATAAATCAAGCCACTTATTACCTGATGCTCCGAATGTAGTATTTAATACAAGTTTGTCGGCTTTTTGTATACCATCATCTTCAGGTGTAGGATTCTCTTTATGTTTAAGTGCAATACGTTCATTAAATATATCTAAGAACACTTGAGGGTTTTGTACGTTTCTACTGAGTAAATTAAATTGTATCATTTGAGATGGATAGTAAGAAGTAGCGTCTACGTTAACTAAACAATATTCACTATCACTTTCGATATATAAACAAGGAGGTTCGGTAAAATTACCAATCCATGTACTATGGATACCTCCGTTTCCAAAAGAAACTTTATTATCAAATATATTAATTTTAAAACCATCTGGACTTTCTAATATTCTATCTAATACTTTTGAAGGTAAGTTATCATAACAATATTGTCTAATCTTATCAGGTAATTTAATATCTAATTTAAGTTCATCATTATAAGTGCATCTTTTAGCTTTTAGTGCCAATGAAACTAATCGGGCATTTGTTGACTTATAACATGTATCTTCAGGAATATTAAAATGTTTACCTAATAATAATTTTGTTTCTGTATAAAAGTGTACAATTTTTGTATAGAATATCATTGAAGCATATACATCTTGTTTACAGTAATATATCATATCTTGTTTATCTTCTTCTGTCAAATCTTCTTTATTAAAATCTACAGAACTTTCTAAAATATTTAATCCTAAGATAGCTTCTTTTTCTTTTAATGAACCGCTACCATCATCCATCAAATCTTGATAACAAATACTAGAATATTTTTTCTTAGCAAAAGGTGCTATTTTCATATGTTCTTTTGTAGACCATGTGCAACTTGGATTAATAATGATATCGTTAAGTATTTTTACTTGTTGAGGTGTAAATCCTTGATATATACCATTGGCAATAATAAGGTCATAACCTTTAATATTATAACCCATTTTAACATAGCCTTCTTCTTTAAGTTGTTGTAATAATTCTTCTCTAGCATTTCCTCTATCACTTCTTATTATTTTAAAACTATTTTTAATATCTTCTGTAATATTATTAAAATCTTCAGGTAAATCACCAAATACACATAACCACCAATTTGGTGTAACCTCAAAGTCGAAAAATCTTTTTTGCATATTCACTCCTAATATTTAATTTTCTTTTCATAAGACCAATAAACAATTTTTCTATTATATACCGGTTCAACTCCTACATTATCTTTAAAATGAAATCTACTTACAATAGTTTGTACTATATATGGTTTTGTAGATTTACTATCTTTTCTATGACTTCTAGCAAATTCTTGTGCTTCTTTTTTATTAGCAAAATCTTTATGTTTCCATTCATAACTTCTACAATAACAATCTCTCCAACATACTGTATAACAATACACTTTATATTCTATTGCTGGATTACTTGGTAAATACATATAACCTCCTTAAAATGGTTTAAAATCTTTATCAAAATTTCCTGGTTTATAAAACACTTGTTGTGGAATAGTTGTACCTTCCATTTGTACACTTCTAATATCCATATCATATAATGCACAAATATCTTCTTTGAAAGTAAAACTACTCATTTTACCTTTATGACCGTTTTGTTCATACCATTCTGTAAATTGTCTAAATAAAGTAATACACTTTTTCATATGTAAATCGCCAAGTGTAAAACCTAATTCATACAACCATTCATTTAATGGATTTTGTCTTCTCTTAAACATATCTAATAAATGTTGCTCAGATTGAGTAATTCTAAAATGTCCTTCTTCTAAAGCCATTTTAATACCTTCAACAGCTTTAAATAAAAAATATTCCATATCACTATCTGTAACTTTTGTCATAAATTGAGGGTCTGGTTTTTCAATTTTATGATTAAGTTCTATAAGTATCATTCTTCTATAAAGACCTGAAGTTTTATCCATAATCTTCGGTAATCTATTACAAGAAAAGATACAAGTAGCAAAAGGTCTAAAGTCAAGTACAGTTTTAAATATTTGTCGTGCTGAAATTGTATTACCTGAAATAATAGATTTGAAACGTCCAGTATTTTCAAGAAACTTTGCATCAGCAACGTCATCGTCAATATTTAGTAATTTGTTATGTAAATTAACAATGTAATATTCTTTATTGAAATCACCTAAACCAATATGTGAACAGTTAACATCACCACCAACCATTCTATGTAATAAGTTTGTATAAGTTGATTTACCTGTACCACCTTCACCTTTACAAATAACAAATTTTTCAAATACATTTTTCTTTAATAAACAATAGCCAGCTATTTGATATAAGAATTGCATTTTTACTACGTCGCCATTTGTTAAATCTTTCATAAATTGGTCAATACGAGGGGAATAGACAGGGTCAGGATTATAATTAAATGGAATACAAATAGTATTAATATCACATTTATTAGGCTGTTCCAATTCACCTACCATTAAATTAAGTACACCATTTTTACAAGCTATTTTATACCAATCTTTATTAAAATCACTAATATCTACTTCTGTTTTAATTTTAATAAATTCTATGATTTCTTTTCTACCTGCTTGAGCAATATTAGGGTCAACTTCAAAATGTATAAGTCTTTCCATATCAACATCACTTATTGCTTCATAATATATTCCATTAAACTTATAGAAATTTCCATAATAATATGCAAAGTCATATTTTCCTACAATATCATCTGCTATTTTATTATATGGATTTTCTTTCTTAATAAGTTGCTGTTGTTTCTTAGTTTCTTTTTCTCTTAATACTGTTTTAAACAACTCATTATTAGGAATAGCTATGTCAAATAAATTTTCATTAATAATACGAATACTTTTTTCTATTTCTTCTTTTGTTAACTTATTACATCTTTCTAATTGAGAACGCCATTTGAATAAAGCATCATTGCGTCCATCACCATCTGTCATACCTATAAAAGAAGGTGTATTATCTTTTAACATAGGCCTTAAGAAATAAGGTAAATCTTCTACATAATCATTCCATTGTCCCCATTCTCTATGAGGGTCATTACAAGGTAACACTATATAACCGCTAGCGTTAGCTCTAGTATCAATAAGAATATTCAAAGCACATTTTGTTCTACTATCTGACTTAATATCTTCAGTAGGGTCTTTAAATAAAATATGAATACCTTTACTTGTATAGTTATACGAATATTTAACTTCAAATTTACGTAATAATTTTTCTAAATAAGTTTGAGCTCTAGCATCATCTTTATTATCAATATCTACTATAACATAACCTTTAGGAATAACCCAACCTACTCGTTTACCTTGTGATACAATATCTTGAGCTTCTTCATAACTTAACGGATTTGATTTCCATCTATTAACAGCAGCTTTACTATCAAAGCTACTATCATAAGCCCTATCTTTAAACAAGTCAGGATTATATGCAGGTATTTCTACATAATGTCCATTAGGATATATTCTATTTAATCTAGCAAGATTTTCGTCCATATTATTCTCCTTTAGCTTTTTTTACAATTTCAAATAACTCTTCAAAATCTTTAATACCATATTCTTCACAAAGTTGTTCAAATCTTCCAAGTTGTTGAATAATATCATGTCCTAAATCTAAACCTTTTAAGAAATTATCTTCTAAATCATTTGTATCTAATTCAGGACGTATACTATATTCTTCATAATAACCATTATAATATGTTAATCTATCCATTATTAACTCCTTTTAATTGACATAAATAATTCTGCCAATCTTTCCTTATTTTGTACCGCATTCCATATTTTTGTTTCTACAGTTTGTTCAAACATAAGAACGTCTATTTGAACTTTATTCTTTTGTCCCATTCTCCAAACTCTATGTAACATTTGGTTATATTTAATATATGAATAATCAAAAGTATAAAATATAATTCTATTACACATTTGTAAATTGAATGACTCACAACGAGAACATTGTAACAATAATATTTCAGCTTTACTTTGTTTAAACTCATCTACAATTTCAGTATGAGTATAACATAATTTATCTAATTCTTCTTCAATATGTATTCTGTCCGCTTCAAACATATACACAATAGTTGTAACTGGTGTAAGATTTTCTGCTAACCAATCTAATTTTTTATTACGTTCAATTTCATGTATTGTTCTTTTAGTATTATCATTTTCATCAGGTATGTATAAGAAACCATTTACTGCTTGCCACATTTTTTGAATAGCCGCAAGCTTAGTCATTGTATTTTCATAATCACTTGTTTGAATAACACCTTGTTCTGCGTCAAGATATTCTTGAGTTGGTGCATAATGTAATTTAATTTCATTAACTTCAATATCAGGCATATTGTCTAATTCTTCATAACCTATACGTTGTGTATATGTTGCAATATTGCGTTCCCAACCAGCTCTATATTTATCATTAATTCCTATAGGAACTGTTATAGCATTACCTCTAAAAAATTTCTTTTCAACATCACAACAATTATTTACAAATTGTGTATAAGATATTTTACCCCAATCACTAATACACATATTATGAAATTGACAATAAATATCTACATCATTATTACCACGAGGTGTACCACTTAAACCCCAGACATATTCTGTTTTACGAGATAAAGCATAAACTAATTTACTACTCTTCGTATTATGTGCTTTAATTTTATGACATTCGTCAATAACAATAATATCCCAAGGAATAGTTACTAATTGATTTTTTGTTTTATCTTGTATAGCTGCACTTAAACTCATTGTAACTGTATATTCAGGTAATATTTTTTGAGGTATAATTTCAGCATTCCACATATTTTTAATAGCATCAGCTGTAGATAATATCAATACTTTTGCTTTTCCATTTTTCATTTTATCTACTTCTCTAATAGCATCTATACAAGGATATGTTTTTCCTTTTCCTGGTTTATAGAATAAACAACAATGTTTCTTATCTAATAAAAATATGGCACCTTCTTCTTGATAATCTCTTTTATTTAATAAATACTCACTATATAACATCATTGCCTCCTGTTAAGCGTATCATTAAAGCTTCTATAATATCAGGATTATCGATTGCAAACCATAAACCATTTGCTTTTTTAATTTTACGTCCTACTATATTTTGAGCATCGGATACCTCATTAAGATGTCCGTCCCTTTTTAATTCAACGCCTACAAATAAACCAACTTTAGCATCTTCTCCAAATAACTTAATTAATGTTTTCAAATCACAAGGAACACATGCTGTTAAATCGGGTCTTCCTTTTTCGGTATAAATATTTTGTGCATTCTTATAAACATACCCTCCATATTTTCTAATTACATTCATAGTTTTTTCTTGAACTTTACGCTCTCTTTCTGTTGCCATATAACCTCCTTATAATAGACACTCTCACCAGAGTCGAACTGGTAATCCCAAAGAGTGATAAATAAAAAGGCTAACCAAACGGCTGATTAACCTTTTTAGTTATATTAACAGAATTTATATTCTTTAATTTTGTAAGTTACTTTTTCTTCTACATCATCGATGAAAGTACCATCATCTTGAGGAACTTTAACATCTTTTGTATAATAATCTTTTTCAACACGTCCGATGAATTTTTTACCGATAAGTTGATTATGGATAAGTTCATAGTCACATTCAAATGCTGCAATTTTTTCAGGAGTATTAAGTCCTAAACAACATTTAATAAGACCATTATATGACCATCTAGCTTTTGGATTCAAGCTGTGATACAATGTTGTAGCACCTTTATCACATTTAACTTCAAACACTGCCATTGGTGTTCCTTTTTGACTATCTTTAAGTTCTGCACTTACTACTTCAAATACGAATTCGCCTTCTTCAGCAAGGTATCCGCCACCTTCATAATCACTAAATTTTTCTACCATAATTAATTATTCTCCTCTTTTTCATTTTCTTTATCTGTGCTTTCTTCTGTTGTTAAAACATTTACACCATCTAGTCTTCCAGCATTGACTAAGGACTGCCATTTGTCATAATTGAAATTCTCAACAAAATTTCCAGTCTCTAAAAGAATATCTCTTGTTCCAGTATCCATCAAAGGATGTGGTCCAACATAAGTCAAGAATTTAACATCTCTGTTACCATCCGTTTTAATAACAGTTTTTCTACAACAATAGAAAATATTAGATGCATCTTTCATATATTTTACACCGGTTTTAATAGTCAAATCTGGAACAATTCTAATTTCTTTTGACAAACCGCTAGTCTCATAAATTTCTTGCTCTGATGTATGTGTTAACCATACCATAGAACAACCTTGCTCTTCACTAAAGCGTTTCATATTATCTTTAATGTTAAGCATCATTTTAGCAACATCACCCCATTCTTGTTGAGATAATGATTTACCACCTTTAGTGAATTCAAGATAAGCTTTATAGTCATCTTGTAATGCACCAATAGTATCGATTACAATTGTTTTAAATTTATCTGCATCAGGCTTACGAAGTTCTGCTAATAGGGCTGCTAATTTTTCAATAGATGTTTTATTAATTTTACCGTTTATAGCAGGGTCATTTTTTAAATTCTTAACTTTAATTAATCCTTTATCAACATCGCTCCTATAATGCATAAATAATACTCTACCACCGCCATCGTTTCCAACAGAAACATACAATAATGGTTTTGGATAACTACCTGCAATAAGTGTTTTACCTGATTTAGGTTTACCCATAAATAAATCAATACTATGTGTAATAAAATTATCGTATTCCATATAACCTCCTATTTTCCTGTGCTACCAAAAGCACCATCTTTACGTTCATCACCATATTCTGTTACAAACTCTGGATATACAATAGGATATACTTCTAAATAACCTAATCTATCACCATCTTGTATATTTTGTGCTTCATCCGAAATATTTGTAACTACCATATGTAGTTCACCTTTATAACCTGCATCAATTGCACATTGTTGTACAAATAAGCCTCTTTTTGCAACACTTGTTCTTGTTTGGAAGTGAGCATTATAACCGTTAGGTAAATCAATACCAAATCCACAAGGAATAACAATTGTTTGTCCACATCTTATTCTATAATTACCATTAACATAAACGTCTGCACCGGTATCATTATAATGTTTTCTTTCTGGTGGTTTTTTATAACCAAAGTCAATAAGTTTAATTTTCATTGTTAACCTCACATAATGGAAAATCTTGTTTAATCAAATCATCTGGTGTATTTATAATAACAGGTTTACCACAAGCCATAGCTCCTTCTTTACAAGAACCTTTTGAACAATAAGGACCTGTAGTATCTATTGAAAATAATTCAGGTGATAACTTATATAATTCTTGCCATATTTTTAACATAACATATCTTGTTTCATCAGAGTTTCTTCTACAAATACGTTGGGAAATCATATGCTTAAATTGATAAGGAGTAGCACTAATAATTAATACATTTCTTAAACTTTGAGGAGCAACAAATCCGCAGCTATCGTTGTCTAAACCTAATGTATTTAATTCATTATACAAGTCCATAGATTGTTTACAGCCTTCTAAGTACTTTTCAATTAATTCCGGTTTATCTAATAAATTATAAGGAACTACAAATCTACGAAAATCTTTATAATTACTATATTGTAAAGAACCTGACATAAATTTAACTTCATTTTGATGTCTAGTTATTTGTGCAAGAAATCTTCTAGAAGCTCCTAATATAACAATATTTATTATACCGAATTTTTGAATAGTAGGATGAGGAAGTTTAGTCATATTTTTTACAGTTGTTTCTTTATAAGATTTATTAAATAATTCCATAAAATCATCAACTGTGTCTATTGTATGTGCTCTTTGAGTTAGTCTTGCTGCACACACCATCATTTTAATACTATCTTCAACATTATCAGGATTTAATACCTTAACATGAATATTTTGCATCAACTCCTCCTTCAACGAGAAGTTCTTCTTCAACCATAGCTTTCAATAATAATAAATAATTAATAGTATCTGTAATTTTTTCTTCCCATCTAGCTAAAGTAAATTTCTTGTCTGTTTTAATCATATCTGTAATAGATACAATATGTTTAGTAGCATAACCTAATAAACATTGTTTAGGAGTTATTCCTTGTAATTTAGCTCCTGTCTTAAATGATGCAAGTCTATCTTTTTCTAAGCTATATTCTTTAGCTTTACTACATAATAAACTTTCACATATTTTTAATTGGTCTTTAATAATTTTGTTTGCATAATTTGAATCCATATTATTCTCCTTCTTTTACTTCATTGTATTGAGGGTCAGTTAAATATTTATTAATCAAATCAGTAACTTCTTTAGAATCTTTAATAATACCATCTTTGATTAAACATTTAATAACAATACTCATACTAAATGCTGTTTCAGGAACAGAAGAACCGGCTCCTAAATCAACGCTATAAGTGTTATTACTTTCATCAAATGCAACTGCCATAAGTATTTTCTTTTCGTTTTCCATAATGCCTCCTTAATAGTATTTTGAAATTTTCATTTCATTATAATATACACATTTTTTCATAAAAATATATCTATAATTTTTAATAAGGAAACTTATTTTTAATATATAATATTTTTCACATAACCATTTTATAATGATTGATTATATTATGTCAACATTATATATTAAAATTATTAAAAGATATATTTTTATTATAAAATATGATATTTATTTCATTTGTCGAATTTGTCTAACCTTATTTTTAGCACATACTATATTTTCTGCTCTTGATTTGCTATCTAAATTACAAATCATATGGTCTACTCTTACATCATATGTATTGAATGAACAATCTTTACAATATTCCATACGACCACTTAAATCAGTTTTAGCTAGTTCACTTTGACGATATTTCTTTTCGTCTAGTTCTTTTTGTAAAATAGCAAGTTCTACATCTACCATATTACACCTCAAAATTAAATTCTAAATATTTTCTACTAGCAAGATAATCACAAATATGTACAAAATTTTCCATTGCATCTTGTGGTTTAGGAAGTTCAATAGAACTCCAATTACAAGTAGACCATTGACCCATATGTGATGCTACTAATCTACCTACTTCTCTAGCAAATATACATCCTTCTTCTAAAGAACTCTCAATTAATTCTTTTGCCAACAAAGGGTGTTCATGTTTACTGTATTTACCTTCCCATTCAATACCTGATTTACAAGTATCGTGAAGAATAAGTGCCGCAATAATCAAATCACCTTCATCAGGAGTAAACGGACTATTCTCTAAATGTAACAAATCATTAGCTATTCTTACGGCTGCTTTAGTATGTCTAACTAAACCACCTTCACCTAACGCATAGTCAGGGTGATATTTACCTGTACTACTAGCAGGTTCTGTAAAGAATTTATCATTTACTTTTTCTAATACTGCAATAACACAATCTTTAATTTCTTCATTAATAATAAAATTTAATTCTTTATTAAGTATTCTAACTTTTTCTTCTAATTCCATATTTACTCCTCTTTTAAACCGTTTAATAATGTTGCTACACTGTATTCAATTTCCGGTATACCATAAGCTAACCAATTTACTAAAACTTCATCATTTGAATAACAAGGTAAATTACATTCATCAAAATATGCATGTATTAACTCATGTCTAATTAATCTATCAACATCCTTTGCATTTCTATTAATAGTAATAAGTTTTCCATTATTATCTACTGTAGCGTCTGCTAATGTTCTATTGAATTCAAAAGGTTTATCTACATATTCAATTCTATATAGTTGACCTTTAATTTCAATTTCATCTTCTATAATATTTAATTTCATAATTACTCCTAATATTCACTTGTTGTATTTTTGTCATATCTTACTTGTTTTAATCTAGGGAATCTCAATGAATATTGATTAGTTTCTCTTTTAATAGTGTCTTGCGACAATGAGAAATATTGTACTTCAACAATTTTTCCAATAATTTGATAAGGATTTAATGACCAATTATATCTTTGTATATCGTCTAATCCTGAACCAACTTTAGTAAATATATATTTACCATCACTCGTATGAATTTCACAAACTAAAGCACCAATTTGACCTTCATATTTGCCTGTGCCATATTCAACATCAATAACTTTCATATCAATAGTTTGTACTTTCTTAAATTTAAGTAATACATTGCTACGTTTATGTTCATATATACCGCTTCCTAAATTAATCATAACACCTTCACCACCTTGCTGTGTGACATAATTAAGATGTTTATTAATTTTATCTAAAAATACTTCTTTAATATCATAATAATCTAAAACAGGCAATATTCTAACATTATAACCATAATTATCAGGACTAAGATTATCTAAATACATACGTCTACGTTTATAAGGCCAAGCAGTTTCATTGTCAGGTATAATAATATCAAATATATTGTATATTAAAGCTTTATCTTTTGCCAAACTATTAATTACACCAGAAGTTGTATTAAAATTACCTACTTTATCAGTTGACAAATGTTCATTTATTGCTACAGATAAAGTTGTTTGTTCAGGTGATAATATTTCACCATCATATATAATAGATTTGTCTAAATCACCCATATCAAAAGATACTTTCAATTCTTTTCCATTTCTAGAAGTAAAATGCCAACCATCTTCTTCATAATGTGCAATACATCTATTACCATCTAATTTTTCAGTTACATAATAACCATTTCTATCATCAGGGATAGTACCTTCAAACTTTTTGGCTAACATAGGTGATAAACTAGTTTTACTAAATAAAGATTTACCAATACCTAACTTTAAAGTTCTATTTACAATAGGTTCTACAAAATCTTCATATTTAGAAGTTTCACCAACATAATAAAATATATTATCCATACTTAAATCATGTTGTTTCATAGGTTCTTGTAAAAATTCTAATAATTCTCTTACTGTCCAATTTTCTTTATCAATCTTATCCAAACCATATCTTCTAGTACTATAATAAGTAAATCCAAATTTATGAATACCATTTAAGCATTCTATAATATATTTAAAATCATCACTAAGTTCCTTATCTAACTTATTGATATAATATTTCTTTTCTACAATAGAATTAGTAGACAATAAGGTATTAAATAATTTATAAAACTTATCTATTCTTTCACTAAGTGTCATAGTCTGCTCCTCTTATTAAGCTTTTGGCTATATTCATATTCAGCACCAATAGCTTCTACTAATAATGGATTAATTTTCTCATCAGGAGTTGCAGCGAACTGCCTTAACAATACTCTTATCAAGGCAGCCACTTGTCCTTTAGGTTGTTCTTTGCGTAATCTAATTAATTTTGTTTGTACTTCTTGTTTTAGTTCATCGTCTAAATAAAAGTTAAACAAAGTTTTTCTTGCCATAAATCACCTACTTTTTATTTTTATTTGGAGTTGGAATAACAGTTTGTTCATACTCTTCATTAATTTTATCTCTTAAAATTCTATTTTGTTCATTACTAATTAATGAAGTAAGGTCAGTTAATTTATTATTTTGTTTAGTAATATAAACTTCTCTCTTATATTTAATATTAAGAATTTCTGTTTGTAATTTTTTAATTCTAGCATCGTCTCTTGTATTTCTTCCATCAATGTTATTTCTAACTCTTTTTGCTTGCGCTTGTAATCTATCGTATCTATCATTTACTAATTTCATATTACTTTTTCTCCTTATCAAAATCTTTTAATATTTCATTATATTTTTTATACTTATTTTTTTCATAATTCTTTTCGGCTCTAACTTCTAAACTAAAAGGAATTACAAAAGTTATTATTAATCCTACTATTGCTAATAATATAATTAAGGCAGTATACATATTATTCACCTTCTACTGTTAACCATGGTTTACAAGATGTTAAATATTCACATCCTCTACAAGAATAAGCATCATACTTTTTTAAGAAAGGCATTTTCTTTTCGTTAAAAATATCTATCATTTCAGCTGTGTTAAATAAATCTTTTATAACACCATTATAAACTGATTCATCAAGATATTGAATTGACAAATATGCTACTTGATTAAGTGCTAAATTACACCAACAATCATAATAATAACCACCTGGTTTACAATTATAGTATTCGTCATCACCATGAATAGCAATAACAGATTTCTCATACATTTCTTGTGAAACGTTTTGAGATTTACTTCTCGATAATGTACCATTACTTAATAACGTTGGTTTATCAAACATTTGTTTAGGAATATCGATATAACCATATTGTATATTATGTAATTTAATTCCATAATGATGTTTAATTAAAAATGCATATAGCGGCAATTGACTATTCATATCAAAGTCATCTTGTGTTTTCTTTTTAGCACTAAACTTATAATCTAAAATAATAGCTGCATCTTTACAATAAATAAGACAGTCTATAATACCTACTAATGGTTGAGATACTTTGATACCATAATATAACATTTCTTCAGGACTAATAGATAATTTTACTTCTCGTTCTATTTGAACTGACCCATATTTTTCTACCATTTCATTTACTAATTTATTTTCATATTGAGCTGTTTTCTTAATAATAGGTACGAAATATTGTTCCCAATTGAGTATGTTAAATGTTTCTTTTAAATCTCCATATAATACTTCCGAAGGAATAATATTATAATATGCTTCTTTATCTACTACTCCATCATTAGTTTCATCTCTAAGTTTACCGGCTTTATATAAAGTATCGTGCGCCATTACACCAAATGCTAAATGAGGACTAGGTGGTTTATCTGGTTTAGTTCTAAGAATATAATTATGCTCATATTTTGCCATACAATTAGCAAAGCAATTTAAAGAACTATTACTATGACTCATATTCTACCTCATAAATAGCAGAAACTCTACAATAAGCTGCTTTGTTAAGTAAACATAAATATAATAATTGTTTATTAGTATATTCTAATTTATCAGTAGTGTATTTTTGAATACATTCATCTTTACTGTTAAAGAATTCTAGCAATGTTCTTTCCACTAATCTTTCTCCATCATATTCTACTGTTTTGTTGTTATTAATAACTCTACCATCTTCTGTAAGGTAGCCTTTAGGTTTAAAGTTCATATTCTTCTCCTTGTAATGATTTATATGTTATATTTCTTTTCTTTAAATATATTTTTACTTTTTGCATCATAGTTCTTGAAATAGTATCAGTGGAACCATTTGAATAATCTCTAAATAATTTATCAAATTTACGTTCACCGAATTTATTGATTAATATTTGCTTTATTTCTAAGAACATTTTATTAATAGCATCATTATTAATTTGCTCTTCATACATATATTTAGACTTTTCGTCTTCAATAACATCACAATATCTTATTGCTTCAGTATTGTCATTTTTAATAACTTGGTCTAAACTTTCTATGATAGGTTTATTAATATTTTTTCTAATACTACATAATACATCATTTCTGCATGTCTTTTCAATAATATATTTGTTTAAGAAATAATTTTTATTATATAGTTTAACAATAGATAAAGCACATATTTGATATACATCATCATATTCTAAATGCCATATATCGCTATGTTGTTTAGCTATCTTTGCTATAAATCTATTGTATACTTGAAATACTATATTTAAAGTAGGTTGTTCAAAAGCTATAATTTTATTTATTTCTATATCATTAATTAGTAAGTCAATTATTTTATTACACATACTTATACTTTTTACAGTATTATGTTTAATATTTTCGCTTATAGTGAATTTAATTATCAAAATTACTCTGTTATTTTCTATATTACTTTTAATAATATATGAATAAATATAATCTACTTCATTTAATATATCTTCTATTATATTTTGATTAGTTGTTAAATCATTATCTTTATATAATTTAAACGATAATGTTGTCAGTGTATTGTAAGTCATTAATTTTTTCCTCCAGAGACGTTAACAAATTAATAATTTCCTGACATTCATTTTGTAAATCATATTGTAAATGTTTATTAAGTTTATACATATTTGTTTGAGCTGTTCTAACGATTTTTGTCAACATTATACGTCCTTCATCGACATAATTGTTAGTTGGTGTCCAATTTAAGTCGTTATATATTTCATTTTCAACAAACCAATACAATAATCTTCTTAATGAGATGCGCGAACTATTAATAGGATATGTTTTTAATAATTCTAAATATTCAGGTTCTGTAATATTTATTTCATATCTTCGCGCTCCCTCACGAGATACACAATTAGGTTTATTAGTAATATCATAAGCACCTTCAGCGCCTGCAAAAAGAATTTCATTTACTACTTTTTCTAAATCACCGAATGTTTTTAAGGTATTAGCTATTTCCTTGTGCAAATAAATACTAACTATCATATTACACTCCTAATTTTCTTAATTCTTCATTAGCTTTTGCTAATTCAATTTTTGCAAGTTCTCTAGCTGTAACATCTTTCCAAACTCCGTCTTGCTTTTCTAGTTGTAATAATAAATTACCGAATTCGTCTAAGTCACGATATTTATTAAAGTTTGGATTGTTACGTTCTAGTACTTTAATAAACGGATACTTATCATAAATCTCGTCCATTAGTTGTCCTCCAATATTATTATATGTTTTTCTATAACATTATCATATTCATATTTACTGATAATATCATTTAATGTTATACCAATAGAAAAAAGGAGGGCTTCATCATATGTTCCAATTAAACTTTTATTTCTAGTACGTGTACTATCGTTAAGTTTTCTTTTCAAGAACATACTCAAAGTCCTCCCGTCTTTTATTAGTAATATATTTTGACCGTTTGGAATTAATTCTAAGAACTTGCTTAAAATAATTCTTTTTGTCATAGTTTCTCCTTTATTATATACATATATTTATATAATAAATAGTCTAAAAATAAATGACTCATTTGGTCACTTATTTTTGTTAGTTATTTTGTATTTTTATTATTAAGCATTTTCAGCTGCAAGAAGTGCATCAAGTGCTGCTTGTGCCTTAGCAAGTCTAGCTTGAGCCATCTTAGTTTTTTGTTCCTTAGTCATCGGAGCTCTAGGTGCTCTAGGTGCCTTAGGTGCATTTGCTTTAGCTTCTTCTGCCATAGCAATAATTTCATTATATCTATCATAATCTTCTTGTGACATAAAGTCAATAAGTGATTTTGCCATTGTTTTAATCTCCTTAATTTTAATTCATTAATATATTGTACCATGGAGTGTATCAATATTAAAAATAGTGGGTGGCTGTTATTAACATTTAACTACTATAGATGAGTGAGCACCACCTTAATATTATTCAGCTGCGTCAGCAAGTAACTTATCAAGAGCAGCTTGAGCTTTAGCGATTTTAGCTTGAAGCTTTTCTTTTTCAGTCATTGGTTGAGCTTTGGCAGCATTCTTAGCTTCGATTGCTCTAGCAATGATAGCTTTATATTCTTCTTGTACATCCTCTGGAAGATATGCAATAAGTTTTTCATTTGGAATTCTATTTCCAACTGGTCCAAGTTTTCTAGATGGTTTATAAGTAAGTGGGAGTCTAATACCTTGGTCTACTGTTCTAGACAACAAAGCTTTAGAAATCCATTTACGGTTAGCTCTGTTTGTAGGAATTTTCATACCATCATCAACAGTATCTGTAAGTTCACCAAGATTTTCATTTGTATCAAGGTCAATACAGAAATATTTATCTCCTTCTTTAATAATTTCACAAAGCTCTTCTGTAGGGTCAAATACTACATCTTCTACATTTTCCATTATAATAATCTCCTTATTTAATTTGTATATATTAACGTGTCTCCATCCACGATAATAACTTAGTATCGATTAACCTATACATCGAGAGGTGCCGATTAGAAAGGCTTTCTTTCCAGCCTATGACCAAATTCACCACCATTTGGAGGACTAAAATATATTCAGTTAAATGATGTTATATCATATCATTGACTACATTATATTATATTCAAATTTCTCTAAAAATATATCTATCTTTAAAAAATATTTTACTATATATTTTATACTTAAATTTGCAAATTTTAGCACTATCTTTTATTATATTGCTTCTTTCTTTTGATACGAATTCTATTAACTAATTCTGTTTCAATAACCGAAAGCCAGCTACCGTCATTTCCCGCTTGTTTTTCACCGGCATGTGGTCCCCATATTTGTAAATGACCATTTTTAATATATAAATCAGCTTTTTCTTCAAACCAATCATTAACTTCTTTACGGTGTATTAATTTCTTCGTAAAGTAATTATAATAACGTTCTTTATTAACTGTATGATTTTCCACAAAAGGGTAAGGTGGGTATAACATATGACCTTCTCGTATAACAATAATATATTTACCAGGTGATATATTTCTACCAGACCTAATACCGTGTATTTCTAACATGGTTATACCTCCACATAATCTTTTATATAATTAGTAACTGCTACAATAATATCTTCTTTAGTTTCATAATCATATGAACAACCTGTACTTTCTTCTGTACTAATATATACTATGTTATCATCTTTATAAATATCTACTATAAATCTAGTGTTTTCAACTTCCTGGTCTAAATCAACTATTTCAATTTTTACAGAGCTCATTGTTTTCCTCCTCGATTAGTATTTTTATTTCATCAATAATTGCAGTAGTTGTATCATTAAAACTAGCATCATATTTATTACTTAATACTTCTGTATATTTTACAATAGTACTATATAATTTGAGTAATAACTTAGCATGTTCTTCTAATACTACATTTACTAATTTATCTTTAGCCTCTTCCTTCTTACAATAATGCTTTATAAAATCAAATACATCATCTGCATTAATACCTCCTGGTAAACCTTGTTGCTCACAATCGTCTTTCCATTCTAAGTATTCTTTTTTAATTTTTTCTACTAATTCGTTAGTTAATACCATAAACTCCTCCTATTTATCTTCATCATCGTAAAAATAACCATTTTGTGCAATACAATCTTTACAAATATTAGTTTCTTTATCTTGCCATATACAATCACAATAACCTGCTGGACATAAACTATCTTTATATTGAAGGTCACACATTTTCTCAAAAGCATCAATATATCTACTATGAGAACTAATATAGTCCCATTCACTTCTTGTACCTTTATTATCTTTTGATAATACATATTCAGTTTCGTGAATAGCGTCAATACGATAATCGTCAAAGTGAACTTTACTACAAAATTCTAACATATAATGTTTAAATACTTCACACATATCTTCTATTGACCATACTTGTTCTTCTAGAACTAAATTAGTCGGACCCATTACTTTAACAATATCGTTGTCTGTATCAATTGTTATTTTAAATTCTAACATATTCCTCCACATCTACACAAATGCCGTCCCAGCAGTCGTCGCGATAAATAAGAATAACTTTAGCATTTAAGTATCTTTTACTTTTATTTGTTTTACCAAAATCTTTAACAGTTTTAGAAAATACACAAGGTGTTTTAAGTGTTGTATTTTCTTCTTTATTTGTCCATATTGTTAATGGTTCGTCTTCGTTCATAAGTTCTAACAATTCTCTTAATAACATTAGTTAACCTCCTCTGTTAATCTTTGTGCTTTCTCAAATAATTTACTATTTTTACAAGCATTATAAAATTCAGTAGATACCCAGTCGGATTTCACAATAAATGGTAAACCTTTATCACAAATAAAGTCACCTTCACCAATATAAGTACAATGTGGACAAGTATCACAACATCTATGTCTTGTTACTTTCTTATGCTTTTTGCTCATTTGTTTCTCCTTTGAGTGATTTGATTTGTTGGTCGATTTGAACTTCAACTTCACATAAAGCAAATACACCACTAACACTTCTTACTTTTTCTTTCACTTTTTCCAGTTCTGCGATAATCATATCTTTAACCAGTGGTTCATAAAACTCATTTATTGCATTGCAAATATTGACTGCACCAAAATGACCTGTTTTATTTTTATCAATAACTGCTTTTAAAACAGAATTTTCATTCTCTTTCTCTACAAGTTTGGCTTCTAGCTTTGCGATTTATTGTTTTTGATAAAATTCCATTTCAACAATTTTACAATTAGTATTATTTTTACTATTAAGGTATTCTAATTCTTGTTGTGCAGATATTAAACTAGCATATAATGAGTCTCGTATTATTTCTTTATGAAATTTTTTGTCCCAATAATAGTAATATTCATTTTTTTGATTAATGATTGCATATATCTTGTCCATTTTTATCTGCTTCTCCTTTGCAAAATTTGTATAAGAACATAAGTGCATTCACAACATGTTTATAACGAAGTAAGTCTTGCATTTCATTAAACATATTTACATTATTATTTTCAAGTATTCCAACTGTTTCTTCCAATTCTTTAATAGTATTACGTTGTTCTTCAATAGTTTCTCGCAACTCTTTAATCAACAATGTATCACCTTTAATAAAGTCGTCCATTATTTACCCTCCAATTTATTGATTTCTTTAATTAAGCGTTTCATACGTTTGCAAGGTTCACTATATTGAATATCTTCATGATATACATTTTCTTCAATAATATCTATTGCACAATTAAGTGCTAAGTGAAGTTTAGTATTAATATTTCTTAACTTAGTTAACTCGTCCATGTTAATCCTCCTCAAGAGATGCTTTTAATTTTTTCAAAAGTTCTTCACGTTTTTCAATATTTTTAATACTTTTAATTAAGCGTTTAATTTTCTTAATATGTTCGTACATTTTAGTATTATTTTGTTTAATCATTTCAGGTTTGCAATAATTTTCAAGTAATATACAACTATGTTTCATAAATTCTTTATACAAATTGTATAATGTTTTATAATAATTACGACTATTACGTAATTTTCTAATCTTATTTCTTAATTTAGTTAAATCATTCATATTAGTCCTCCGTCTGAATGTAAGAGTTACGAGCCACTACCTCATATGCAGTTTTAATTACCGGTCCTCTAAGAGTTTGTTTCTCATATTGACGTGATTGTAATCTACCAATAATCTTAACATAATTACTAACCTGATATTTGTAACATCTTTCGGCTAATCCGCCGAACGTAATAACAGGTATGTAATAACTTTCATGATTATCGTCATTTACTGCTACACATAATTCAGTAATAGTTTTGCCTAAAGGTGTTTGACGAATAGTAGGAGGTTTCACAATATAACCTTTAATTTCTACTTCGTTAGTGTCACCAGTGTAAGGCTCTTCCGAAAAATTCTTCCAAAGCATAATAGTACCTTTGACGAATATGTTTAAATGTGTACGTTCATTCACAACAATATTTTTAGTATATATAATACCTTCTACTAATATATCTTTGTCAAACAACTTAATAAGCTCAACAGGGTCTTGCTCATATATTACTTTAATAGTATCTACTACTCCACTTAATCTTTTTACTTCAACATCCGCAATATTATCTTGTGGGTAAAATTTCTTTAATGTTCCAATTAACTTTACTTTGTTATACATTTTATTTTCTCCTTATGTTTAATCCCAGCCATAGCAACCACAATAATACTCATCATATTTATCATTTGGTTTATGTTTAAAGAATGGCAAGGAATATTTACTATCTTCCATATTATTGCAATAAATGCATTTAGCCTTGCGGTCTTCTAAACTAGGTGCATTCCAGTCAATCTCATCACAGTCACAAATCACGCAGCAAGGTATCGCATCGTCCACGGCCACTTGTTTCATAGCATTAGCACTGTGACCACATTTCATTAATACTTTGTATAATCTATCGTCCATTATTCTGTTACCTCCTCAGTTAATGGTCCTAATAATTTGCTTAATATGTCAAATATAGGTTCATCTCTATATGCAAGAGTACGTCTACTACAATAATCTTCATTATATGTTGCTTTAATACAAGTTAGTCTATCTGTAGGATTACTAATCATACAATATGATTTAAGTTTATCTAATAGTTCCATAGTTTCTTCAGTTTTATTTTGTAAATTAAGGTACGCATTATTAGTCATTTCTAACTCTTCTTTTGTTCTAGCCAATTCACGTTCTATTTTTAATAATTTTTCTACAACATACTCGTCTGCTCTCATTAGTATACCCTCCTGATGCCACCACCGAATGAATTTACTACGATATCACCCATCTCACTAAATATAGGAGTAGTGACATTATGGCAATAAGCCATGGCGTAATAAGTATATGGTCCACTTTCTTGTAAAATGTAATCCCAATCTTCTGTGTGGCTACTTACAAATAGTAGTGAATATACCTCGTCTTCACCAATAACCTCATGGGTTGCTGCATATACAATATAGCCGTGTTCTTCTTCGAACTGTTTAATAATATTGTATAACTCTTCATAATTATTCTCAGGTAATGCCCAAAATCCTGCATACCTTTCAAATACTGTAACTACACCTTCTTTTCTAAAACCATCAATATATGGTTTATGGATTTGTAGTTTATTTAAGCATTCAACTGCTTTATTAGTCATTTGTTCAATTGTTGCTAATTTTCTCATAAGTTTCTCCTTAAAATCTAAATTCGTGTTCTTTAATTACAATTAAGTTGTCTGGTATTTTCTCTACGTCATTATTGTAGATTTTAATACCTATATTACAAAGATGTTGTGTGTGAGATAGTATATCAGCCTGGTCACATTCCATGTAATCTTTGATGTCTTTTTCAAAATCTAGTAATACTCCTTTGTTTTCATGAATGAAATACAAAGTGATGTCGGTCATAGTGCTGTGGTATTTGATTGTGTATCTTTTCATAAGTACTCCTTTTAATTTATTTTATCATAAGATAAGTGATAAGCGGAACCAAAATCACCAAGTTCTAGTTTTTTAATCATAAATATTTTATAAAAATAGGAGGGGGGGGTAGAAAATATATGTGTATATAATATATAAATATATAAAAATATTGAAAAATTGTTTTTTTTTTATGTATTATATCAAAATGCTTTTCGGGGGGGGGCTCCTGTTTTTATTCAAAATTTATAAATTAAAAAGCAGAACTTGGCAAAAATGGTTCAATTTATCAGTTATCTAATAATTTAACACATTTTTATATAGTAATTATCATATTTTCGCTTGAGGTGATGCTCCGCACAGATATTTCTTATTGTATTTTCAGTTAAATTGTACTTGTAAGCGGTACTTAACTTACCGTTTTTGTCATATTGGCGGCCAAGTGAGCGTTTATAGTCTTCTAATAGGTATACAGCTCTTTGTAAAGGGTTAAAGTTGTACTCAATTGCATTCAACTCAGCGAGTTTGGACCAAAACCATTCAGTAAATTGTTCAAGTTCACCGCGGGTTTCAGCAATCATAAACCAAACTTTTGCACGTTTGCCTGTCATTTCAAACATTTGTTTATCAGTTAAATTGTACATGCTACCTCCTACCAATATGTTTTTATTTCTTTGAGTAATTCTTTAGCATCTTCATTGCTATTTACCCATCTTTCTGTATTACCGAGAATCAAGTACAAAGTTCCTTCATTATACTCGAAACTCCAGTTTCTTTTTATTAGTTCTTTAATTAGTTTTATCATATTATTTACCTCCTTCATAAGGTACGGTTTCAAGTACTATATCTTCAAGTATATAATAATTGTATTTGTCTACAAAATCTACTTTATATTTATTTACTATAGATTTTAATACATCAATTGAGGGAAATAAGTCAGCAGATTCATAGTCATCTGCCCAATAGTAACCTTTGTCAGTAGTTACCAGGTATTGGTCCCAGTAACCGTCTTTTGTAATTCTTTGTAATTTGTAATTTACTTCTTTTTCTTTTACCATATTATACCTCATCCATGTATTTTTCAAAGTATTCTTTAATATACATACCATCTTTGTTGTCTTCAAATACAACTATTTGTCTATGTATACCTAAACTTTCTAGTAAACCATCAAAAGTCATGAAGATGTGTAAGTCTTCTTTCTTGTACTCTAATTCATGAGTAATCATTTTATCATTGTGTGTCATTTCTACTACTATTGTTATCATATTATTTACCTTCTTTTGTATATTTTCTTACTATGTTCATTACAACTTTTGCATTATCTTTCAATGCTTCAAGTTCGTTAGTATAACCACTATCAATAGGGCCTTCACCGCCGTATACATAACCAATGATTTCAAACTCATAAGGGTCATCATACCACATAATTACCATTATATCATACTTTCTATTATCAAAGTCACGTAATAATGCAGTATTTAATTTACGATTATTATATAAGATTTCTACTAATTCTTCATCACTGTATTTACTGTTAAATTCCATAATTATTTACCTTCTTTTGTTAGATTGATTTTAACCTCAAAGAATGCTTATTCAGCATCCTTCAAGGCTTCATCTTCATTTTCAAGTTCTGCGAGTTGTTGTTTCATCTTTTCAATCCTGATTCTAAGTTTGTCTGCCTCAGTCAATTGTGGTTTCTTTTCTGCTTCTTTCTTTCTAGTCATACCAATTTCTACTAACTTATTGTATTGTTCAAGTTCTTCAACATTCAAGTATTCCCAGAAAGGTTTCTTGTCAGTTTTGTTATAACTACCAACTGTTCTAGATTCTCTGAACTTGAGTTCATAACCGTCAACCATTTTAGTTTCATCAATAAGTTTTCTGTTCATTGAGTTTTCAGGCAAGTAGAACCAAGTTTTACCTGTTTTCTTTTCCACAAAACTCTTTGTGATTTCTAGCAAGTCACCATCATTATCAAGATAGTTCTTACCATCAATGATTCTAATTTGTACCATTAGGATACTTCCTTTGCTCACTACAAGATTTGCACTTGCTGCTAACTTTTGTTAGTCAGTACTTCCGAATCATGAGCATGTGTTTACCTATTATTCAGTAGATTTGAGATTATTGCTAGTCGCAACAATCACATTTGCCAAGGCAGTTGAGGAAGATGTGGTGGATGTGGCAAAGTCCTCTTCTTCTCATTCTACATTCTTCTTTTTGTGTTTCAATGTCTTTTGCTTGAAGTATCTTTTGGAGTGTGTGACCATTAGGGCCTTTGTTGGCTGTATAGTCTTTGATGGTGTATCTAACTGTCATAGTTGTAATCTCACTTTTTTATTTATTTTTTAATATACAATAAATAATATATAATAAATTTTAAGTTTTTAATTTTTAATTTTTAAATTTTAAATTTTAAATTTTAAAAACTTTAATTTTAACTTATTATATGTTATTCACAGTAGATGAATTTTGAACTGTATTGAAAAAAGGAGAACGAGTGGTGTTATCGATAAGCAGGTATATGTATTTTTATATATTTGAATCACAATTTTTTGAACTATATTAAAATGTCCGTGCGCGCCCGCATGCGTATATAGAATTCCCTATAAAAAATAGATATAAATTTTTTGCAAAATGTGTAATATAGTAGTAGAGGAGGTAAATAAAATGTCAAACAAGAACATTAGAGAACGTAAGGAACTAGAGAACCTTTTTACAGACCCTAAATATTGTAAGCAAGCTTGGAAATCAGTAGGACAAGCAATCTTATTGCAACCTGCTAAAGAGCCTGTACCATTCTTAGACAAAGATGGTAATGAAACATTCAACTCAACACTTGAACGTTACAGTTATGAACAACTTGCAAACGATATTAAAGAGTTAGCAAAAGAAGATAGAGCTCCTACGGAAATCGAAATGATTATGAAGTGCCAAATGGTTAAAGCTAGAACAGATACTTCAGCTGCAGTATTTATTCGTGACACACTTGGTGCTAAACCTGTTGATGAAACAAAGATGGATGCATCAGTGCATAACCCATTCGAGTCAATGACAGATGAAGAGCTAGAACTTATTGCAAAACATCGCGAAGAGCAAGCAGCTAAAGAAAGTTCTAAAGTTGAAGGAGAATAATATGACAGATGAAGGAAAAGAAATGTGTAAACTTATTATTGTCATTGTAATTTTCCTTATATTAGCTGTTGGAGTAGCTCATTTGTTAAAAAGAATTATTCCTAGAAAAGATACATATAGACAACCTATTGTAGCAGAATATGTAAAGGAGGTACATTATGATACCTAATACATTAGAAGGAGAATTGTTTAGACGTAAACTTCGTAATGATTATGGAGAATATGTTAAGTTCGCTAATGAAGGATTTCATATGACTCACTTCCATCGTTATCTTTGTAATCAAATACAAGAATTTTTGGAAATGCCTTCTACTGGTAAAGCTATGGATATATTACTATTATCCGTGCCTCCACAACATGGTAAATCATTTACATTAACTGAGACACTTCCATCGTGGTTTTTAGGTAAACATCCTGGAGACGGCGTTATTCTTTGCAGTTATGATAGTGACCTTGCTGAGAAGTTCAGTCGTAAGAATAGAGATAAGTATATAACATATGCATGTGACGTGTTTAGAACCGGCATTAATAAAAATGCACAAGGTGTTGCTCTTTGGGAAACTGATAAAGGTGGTACTTGTAGAGCTGCTGGTTTGAAAGCAGGTATTACATCTTATGGTTGTGAATTATTTATTATTGATGACCCTATTAAGAACAAAGAGCAAGCTCAGTCAGAAATTGTAATTAAAAAGATACACGATGAAATGGGACCTTCAGTTCAGTCTCGTATCCATCCAGGCGGTAAACTTATTGTAATCCAAACTCGTTGGGTTGATAATGACGCTATAGGCTTTATTCTTAAAAACTGGAAAGAGTTTATATGGAAATATATTAACCTACCTTGTGAGTGTGAGGATGAAGAGAATGACCCTCTAGGTCGTAAGAAAGGTGAAGCACTTATGGGTGAACATCTTGGCGATTATAATATACCTGCCAAAATACGCAACGATAATACTTGGCTTAAATCTAAGAAAACATTGGTTATTGCCGGTGACGGTGAATATACCTGGAATGCTTTGTATCAAGGACATCCTTCTGCAGAAAGTGGTAACTTATTTAAAGAAGAATGGTGGCAATTGTATGAACGCAAAGATATTAAGTTTGAGGATTTTGAGTATACACTGTTGTCAGTCGATGCTACATTTAAAAAGACTGAGACAAGTGATATGGTCGGTATGACATTATGGGGATTAGCTCAGAATCATGTGTACTTATGGAAATTAGTTAATAAACGTATGGGATTTGTTGAAACAGTTAATCGCATTAAAAGGTTTGTTAAAGATTATCCTACTATAGATAATTTAATTATTGAAGATAAAGCTAACGGTTCTGCTATTATTGATACACTTAAATATATAGATACAATGCCTAGCATTATAGGTGTTAATCCATTAGGTGGTAAATATTCAAGAGCTCAAGCTACTTCTAACTTTGTGTCTAGTTTAGCAGTACATATTCCTACTGACTTTACTCCTGATGAAGAATTAGAAGTTGAGTGGGATGGACCTGAGAAATTAAATGCAACAGAGAAATTTATTATTCAACATAGTAAGTTTCCATTTATGGCACATGACGATATGGTAGATAGTCAGACTCAAGCATTAGCTCGTATGATTAAACTTATTACAGGTGAAGAAGCTATGCCTGAGAAAAATTATATTAGGTTCACTAAATGGTATCCAGATATGTGGGAAGATTATGAACAAATGAATGCTTTAGAACAAGAAAAATTTATTAAAATATATGGAGCTCCATTAGAATGGGCGCCTGATGATTACGTTGAACCAGTACGTGGTTTACGTAAAACAATATAGAGAGGTAAGAAATGACAAGAGTATCACGTATAGATTTGTACTTACAGAAATCTGTTGGAGAAACATACGAGAATACTGATGAAGAGAATAAACTTGTTAATAAATTCTCTGAGTTGTATCATATATCTAAAAATGCAAGAGACACTAATGAAGATTGCCGTCCTGAAAACGTGATGAAATGGAGGAAAGCTTATTATGGTACTTTAAATGCATTGAAAGAAGATGGTACAGAAAGTAATCGTAAAAGTAGACAACTTCGTAAAATGATATACGAGTTGATCGAAAGTAAGATTGATAATAGTATTCCTATGCCAAAGATGAAACCTCGCTACAAGACAGACATACCTCTTGTAAGTACAACCGAAAATTATTTAAAATTTGAGGCTGACAGAATTTTAACAAAGTATGCTAATGACAAAAGTGAAAGAAGTACTTATGTTGATGGTACATCATGGTACAAAGTTTCATGGGATTCATTAGCAGGTGATTATGATAGTAGTGGTAATGTAGCAATTGATATATGTACTGTAGACCAAGTAATTCCGCAACCTGGTGTTGCTAATTATAAACAACTAGAGTATATATTTGAATTGAAAGATATACCAGCTACTAGAATTTATGATTTATATAATAGAATTATAGAAGGAAATACCGAAGGTTTAGTTGAAGTAATTTCTTGCTATTATTTAAACGAAAATGGTATAGTAGGATTATTTATGTGGTGTCCTACTAATAATAAAGTTATTTGTCACGAAAAAGATTGGCAAATACGTAAACTTAGAAATTGTACACGTTGCGGAACAACTAATCCAGTAGGTGAAGTTTGCAAACAATGCGGCAATACTCATTTTAAGTATGAGAATGCTACTGAAGAAATTTTAACAGAAGACTTATATGTGATTTATAATCCATATGAAGTAGGTGAAACAGATGATGAGGATGAAAGAGATAAATTTAAAGAAAAAATCTTCTTAACAGCTGGAAGTAAAATTCCATACTATAGATTAACACAACTTCCGTTTGTACCAAGACCAGCTATTAGTGCTATGAATAGTATTTATGGTATTAGTGAAGCACGTATATTACTTGAAGCCCAAGATGCAGCTAATAAAGTATTAACAAAAGCATTTAATAAAACAATGAAATCTTGTGCTGTTATTACTAAACCTGAAAAAGCTAAAATAAATACTAACGATGATGAAATGAAAATCATTGGTCTTAAGAGTGCAGAAGAAGGTCAAATGATACAAGCTAAACAAATTATGGCTGACACATCTCAAGACTTATTAATGGCATCTTTATTATATGAAAGTGGTCGTTCAACATCTGGTGTTACTGAAAGTTTCCAAGGTAAGACTGATAATAATGCAGTATCTGGTAAAGCTAAACAATTTGCAGCAGCACAAAGTGCAGGACGTATTGAATCTTTGAGAGTTATGAAAGCTGCAGCATTTAGTGGTTTATATGAATTATTATTTAAGTATTTATTAGCTTTTAGTGATGAAGAAAGAAAATATGTAAGAGTATTACCAGATGGTCAAGAAAAAGAAGAATGCTGGAATAAGTATATGTTCTTAGATAAAGATAAATATGGAAATGTTTATTATAGAGATGACTTTCATTTTGATAGTGACCCTGCTTCTACATTATCACAAAATCGTGTTCAAATGTGGCAAGAAACTTTGGATAAATTTAGTATGGGTGCATTTGGTAATCCACAAGACCCTAGAGTTCTTAAAACATTTTGGAATGTTATGGAATCTCTTCAATATCCTCTTGCTAAAGTTGTTCTTGCAAGTATTGAAGAAGGTGAGAAACATTTACCTATGGAAATAGAACAAGCTATTATGAGTAATCCTCAAGTATTGCAAATAGTAATGCAAACGTTACAAGCTGGTCAAGATAATAGAGGTGGAGCAAGACCTAATAGTGGTCCTGAAGGTAATGGTGCTACACATGCTGCTAACGTAGAAAGAACTAATAGTCGCAATAGAGCACAAAATAAAGAAGTAGCTAGTAGTGCACAACAAACTGCAGGTCAAGGAGGTGTATAATGAGAGCTTATAATAATGAAATAGAAATTTCTAGAAATGAAAGTTTTAGTATTGATAAAATTATAAAAAATAAAGATGGTTCTCCTTATATAATTAGTAATAAATTACGTAATCCTTATTTTTTAGTAAGTGTATCTACAACAACTTATGAACAAAAAAATAGAAAGGTTTACAATAAATGGCTTAATTTAATGGATATGCCTCGCTTTACTAATACAGTACCTGTAAATTTAAAATCTCTTATGACACAAGCTAATGGAGATATACCTAGATATGATTCTTTTGAAGATATTACTGCAGTACAAGAAATTGATGGTTTTCCTGATATTTTAGCTTATGGTTATGTAGGTAATTATTTATTTTATTATACACCTGAAGATGCAGTATTTTATATTGAAGATGAAAGTGGTAATAGAGTATATAAATATTGGGATGGAGAATGGAAAGAATATTCTTGTAGAATTGTTACAGCGTATGACACATATATTACTAGAGAGTGGGTAGGACAAAATTATGTATATAGTATTGATTTAGTATCCGGTACATCTACTAGAGAATATTTATTAGATATAGCTGAAGATTACGATATATCTATTCATGGTATGACTAATGAAGAAGCATATAATACATTACTTAATAAAGGAGTAAAATTTACTGCTAATTTTAAATTAGATAGAGAAATAATTGTATTTGATACATATAAACCAATTTTAAAACCTAAAAAGTTAACAGTATCATCTAACATATTGGGAGGTTTATAATGGACGAATTAGATATTATAAATGTTGCCGATGAAGGTGAAATTATGGTAACTTCTAATTATGAAGATGAAGTTAATATAGTAGAAGACGTTGTAGTAGATGATGACGTATATGTGTCTGATACAATAGCAGAAGATTTACCTAATATTATAGAAGCAGGACAATTTTATATTTATGTACCTATTGCATCTACTAGTAACAGAGGTATTGCTCAATTTAATAATACTCATTTTGTAGTAGAAGATGGAATAGTTTATATTAAAATTTCTCCTAAAGCAGAAGCTGACCAAAATGGTGAAAATATTATTGATACATATCAACGTAAAGATAATATGATTGAAAAATGGATAGGAGAAGCTTTAGAAAATAAATATCCTAGTGCTAAACTTGTAAAAGATTCATTAGATAATATTATATACAAAAAAGGAAAGAATGTTTTTGTATTTAAAACACAAGAAGATTTTATTAATTGGATTGATGGAAAAATATATGGCGATTTAACAGGCAAAAGTATACTAGATTTGAATATTGGTGATGATATGTTTATGTTAGATGGGTCAATAAATTATTGGTGTAAATCCTTAAATGACCCTTTAACATTAAATGATTTCATGTCTTATGCTAAATCTATTTGGGGTAGTATTACCGGAGATATTAATTTACAAGAAGATTTATTAGAATTATTAGACAATAAAGTAGATAAAATAGAAGGTTATAGCTTGTCTCAAAACGACTTTAATAATGCGTATAAATCAAAATTAGAAACATTAGAAAATTATGATGATACTTCTATTAAAAATAATTTAGAAACATTTAAAAATAATACAAATAGAACTTTAGAAAATGTTAATACTCAACTGTCTAATTTAGAAGAAAATAAAGCAAGTAAAGACTTTGTAAATTCAAGCATTGAGACTGCAACAGCAACATTCAAGGGAACATTTACTAACTTAGACACATTAAAGGCGACACAAGCAGATAATAATGACTATGCGTTTTATGACCATTATGTAGCAGATAACAGAACTTTTGATAAGTATAAATATGATGGAAGTCAATGGAAATATGAATATAGTTTAAACAATAGTTCGTTCACCGATGCTCAATGGAAGGCTATTAATAGTGGAATTACTGTAGAGTTAAAAAATCAAATATTAACAAATACAGATAGTATTAACAATTTATTGAATACAGTAGCAGAGTTAAATACAAATAAAGCAGATAAAACTGAAATACCAACAAATAACAACCAACTAACAAATGGTGCTGGGTATATTACAGCAAGTAGACCTGCTGGTGCAGGAATTGAATTTAAGTCTAAAGATGCAACACATTTTATGTTGTATGGCAATCCTCAAGTGTCAGAGTTGTATGCACAAATCAAACAAGCAGATGGAACAAACCACTATGTAAAAGTAATGGATTTGGCTGGTAAGTTATACTCAAACAGTAAAGAAGTTGCAGTTAAAGAGGATATTCCAACAGATTACTTACCATTATCAGGTGGTAGTTCAAAACCATTATCTGGTAGTTTATATGCAAATGAAGGTATTTATGTAGGTTCGGATTCAAGTGCTAACAATACAAAGGGTGTTGTATTTACTAATCCAAATTCTCAAACAACTAAACTAGGATTTAGTAATGGTGGTGTGTTTGGTATATATGCCTCAGGATATATAAATTTAAGCACTCCAGGTATGTTGCCAGTTCCAACAAAAACTACATCATTAGGAACTTCAGCTTATCAATATAAAAATATATATGGTGAGACTCTTTATCAAAATGGTAAACAAGTTGCGAATAAAGAAGACATCCCAACATCATACATCAAAGACGCAAGTGTTACTGATGATGTGTTAACAATAGAAAAACAAGACGGCACTAAACTTCAGTTTGAAGGTGGTGGCGGAACAGAAATAATTATAAGGAGTTATGACGAATGGTAATTTCAACTGACGAAAATGGAAAACCAACCGTTGTTGCAGGAGATGGCGATGGTGACTTAACATATCTTGTAGATTTAATGTATCCTGTAGGCTCTTATTTTATGACAACACATGGCGCAACAAACCCTGGAAAACTCTTAGGTGGACAATGGGATATTGTTGCAGAGAATGTAGTAATGCCACTTGGTAGTACTGCACCTGTTAAAGGAACCGGAATGACATTAGGTTTAACAAACGGAACTTATAATGGTGGTTTGATTGTTAACGGTAGTGAAGTTATGAAGTGTCGTTTAAATAACTATGGACAGCCTGTGGGGCAAGGGACTGATAATAAAAATAATATGTATAATAGTCTTGGTGTAACATTAGATGAAACAAAATCTGGTATGGTTGTAAATTTAGCAAGTTCAACTAATGCAATACCTGGTGTAGATATTTACAGGAGGTCTTTATAATGGCAGAAGATATTGAAGTAAAATCATTTCTCATAGCGAAAATGAATAATGAAAGATATAAAGCTATGAAAGAACAAGGAACACTTCCAGCTAACTCAGTTATATTTACTCCTGGCGTAGGCGGTGGAATGGCTAGTATGCCTATGGGAACTATCTTTGCAAGTGCAATACCTATTAGTAACCCTAAGGTGCATTTGTTAGATGGTTCAACTATTTTACAAGAAGGTATTTACTCTCAATTCGCAGAACATATTAAGAGCCTTGTAGCAACAGGACATAACATTTCCTGCACACAAAGTGAGTTTGACACATCTGTTTCTACCTATGGTCAGTGTGGTAAGTTTGTTATTGATAATACTGCTGGAACTATAAGACTTCCATTGATTACAGAGTTTATTGCTTCAAATAATGGTGGGCAAACTATTGGTTTAGCTCAATTAGATAGCTTTAAGAGCCACCAGCATACACTTGGTTCAATATGTACAGGTGGTCAAGCTGGTGTACACTATATGCAAGTTTCTAACGGTGTTGGAACTTCTTGGGACGGTACTGCTGCTGGTTATCAAAGATATTCAGACGCAACAGGTGGAGAAGAAACTCGACCAAAGAACATTCGTTATCCATACTACATTGTTCTTGCAACAGGCTATAAATCAACAGGGGATATAGAGTTAGACAACTTATTAAATGAAATTAATAGCAAACCGACTTTAGATGAGGTTTATCCTATTGGCTCAATCTATATTACAGCAAATGACCATCAAAATCCTGCTAAAATATTTGGTGGAACTTGGGAAAGAATAGAAGATAAATTCTTACTTGGTGCTGGTAAAAGTTATGCAGGCGGTGCTGAAGGTGGTGAAGTAACACACACTTTAACGGTTGATGAAATGCCTTACCATAACCACGCATATCGTGCTTCAACATCTACATATTGGTCTGGTGTTCCACATTGTATTACACAATCAGCGGGTAGTGGTAATGCAGACGGGACACTTATACAAAGTTTAGATGTTTGGTGGTCGGGTGTTTTACCTAAAGGTGGTTCACAAGCACATAACAATATGCCACCATACTTGGCAGTATATATCTATCAAAGAGTAGAATAAGGAGTAAATTATGAAAATTTATAACGAAACAAAAACAGAACTTTTAGAAAATCCTGATTTAGAAAAAGGTTATTTAAGACCTGATGAAATAGTTTCTAAAACTATTCCAGCTGTTGAAGCAGTAGAAGAAGTATTCCATTATGAGTATGAACACTACGATAATGGTGGAAGTCTTAGACGAAAGGTTGTAGATGTTCCTGCTGTTGAAGCTCAACCTGAAAGATACGAGTATGAAGAAATTAGGGTTTATATTCCGTTTACGGAAGAAGAACTTTTAAGCAATGAACTCTTTAAGCTTACTAACTGGTTTGACAGCTACTTTGCAAAGCAATTACAACAATCACAATGGCAAGATGACTTTACGGTTTCTCACGATAAGTATTTCGATAAAGACTATACTGACCTTGACGAACTTAAAGTTCAAGCCAAAATTGTTAGAGATAGAATTAGAGAAATTAAAAATATTCTAAAAATAGACTAATTTAGTTTCTATGAAAGGAGGTGATTCCAATGGGCTATTTATGACACATAGTGTCAGGTTCTAAAATATAAATTTATTTATGGAGGTAGCAAATATGCCAGAATTTGCAAGTAAAGGAGTCGCAGGAAGCGGCTTAGGTTTAGGTATTGCTGGAACAGCACTTGGATTATTAAATAATGGAGTAGGAGGAATCCTTGGTTGGAATAATAACAACTGTGGATACGCATATGGAGCGAGAGCAGTTTCTCAATTTGAACTTGCTCAAGCTGAAAAAATATCTGCATTAGAAAGTGGTATCGCTTTAAGAGATGCAAATATTTATAATGACCAAAAACTTTTGGAACTTTATAAATACGTAGATGGAGAACTCAAAGACATTAGAAAAACTATTTGTCATAATGAAAAAGAACAAGCGATTATTAACGCTAAGTTTGAAAGTGGAATCGATGTATTAGGTAGTCAAGTAGCTTCTATTAATAATACATTATGTAAGTTAACTAAAACTGTAATACCTAATTCTTCACTTTGTCCAGGCTGGGGAGATGTTACTGTAACTATTACTCCAACCACAACAACTACAACTCCAACAACTTAAGATTAACAAAATAAATTAAAATAGGTGTTAGCTAGGACTAACAATCCTAGCTTCATCTATAAATGAGGTGAATATGATAGCAAGTGTAGAACAAATACAAAATGCAATAGTTAAATTTATAGATTTTGAAATTGGTGCAAAAGCTACAGGTTTTACTAAATTTTCGGTATATTTCATGTTACCTAAAATATCTAATACTATTAAAGATATGGTAATCCAATATAAAGATAATCCTTTATTCAAAGATTATGTAGACAGCAATGGTAATATTAAAGTAAATGAATTATATAATAGCGCGAAGACAGCAATTTCAAAAAGTGGTCAATTTACTATGTATGGTTTAATATTTAATGAGAACGATATAGATAAATTGTATGAATATATTAAGTTAGAAAAATAGGAGGAACTATGCATAAACTTCATAAAATTTTAAAGCAAATTTATAAAGAATTAGAAGCAGCCGAAGATTATATCCATTGTGCTTCAGTCTCAGAAGATGATGTAAAAGATACTTATAAATCATTAAGTAGAGATGAATTACTTCATGCAGATAAATTAATGACTATGTGTGAAAAACATTTAGAAGATGAAAAGAAAATTATATGGGATTTTGAAAAAGAAATGTTGAAAGATAGATATACTAATCTTAAAACTAAATTATCTTATATTGATTAGGGGGTACTATGGAAATATTAGATGAAGAAAAAAGTTTATTGGTATTTCGTAAGCAACGTGAAACTGAATGTTTTCCTATTATTAACAGAGGAAAATTATGGTATGATTGTTTAACTTCTGACCAATTAATGGAATTAAAAAAATGGTATCATGATTGGTTAGATATTACAAAAACTAAAATTATTCCAATTAAACCAAAATGGTTAACAGAAAAAATTAAAGAGGAGGAATTTATTTTATAATGGAATTTTTTCAAAATATTTGGTTATGGTTAGTTCAAAATAAAGATGCTATTATTATGGCAATTACTTCAGTTGATTTAATTTCTTTAATTACAGCTGTTGTATTACTTGTTAAAGCTGTAAGGTCTTCTAAAGATAATACAGCTTCTGCTAAATCGTTAAATCAAACTATTAATGCAATTAAAGATGTACCTACTAAAATTGCATCAATAGAAGAGGTTCAAACAAAACAAACAGAAATGTTAGAAGAATTAATTGAATTAGAAAATTTGTTAATGGATAAAATTAATTTATTATTTGAAGCGCAATTAGCAGTATGGTCAACAATTAAAGATGATGCTATTAGAACAAATGTTACTAATATTTTAACATCAGCTAAACATAATAACACTTCTACAATTGTTAACCTTAAAAATGAAATTGTAGAATTAAAAGATAAATTACTTTTAAAAGCAAAAGAATTAGAAAAAGATATTAAAGTATCTATTCCTGAAAAATCAATTAAGAAAAATAAAGAAATAGTAAAGAGGGTGTAATATGGGAAAGGTTGCTAAATATAATTTATTTAAAGGTATATCTACATTAGCTACTATTGGAACACCAATAATTACTTTATTATCTTGTTCTAATTTATTTGTACATAGGCCTGAAACAGCTATATCAGCAACCGGAATATTCACTATATTAATTGTATTACTTTTGTTGAAAGATAAAATAGCAGAGAATTTTAAAATGCCTTCTGCATTTATTCTTTCAACAGTAATATTTATTTTAATTTTATTGATAGAAAATATAATTGTACCTATGAAATTAGTAGCTTTAACTACTATGATTACTAGTGGTATCGATGCTGTAAGTTTTAAGAAAATTTATAAAGCTATAGAGTTGCAATTACCTGAAGCTAGTGCATCTTATAAGCATGTAGGTTTTATATTTACTACAAGTAAAAAATTATTAGGAGAAACCGATGGAGAATAATATTGAAGAAATGGTTAAAAATGCCAGTAGTAAAATTTCGTCTGATATTAAAAAGTCTCTTTATGATTGGATTTGCGCCATTATCATTATTGCAGTAATTGCAGCAAGTTTAGACATAATCGGTTTAGTTGATTTTAGTGAAGGAAATTTCTGGGAGCAATTAACAAATTTTATAATTCAATGGGTACCATATTTTATGGCTACTATCTTATTAAATAATACATTATATAAGAAAGGTGCTTTTGTAGGTAAACAAACTAAAATATATAAAGATATTGCTGCTGCTTATTCTAAGTTAGTTAATTCATTAACCGGACCCCAATTAAAAGGTATGTATCCATTTTGTGATGAATATAATGCAAATTCTTTAAAAACAATTCAATATAATATTCTTAAAAAAGAAGGTATAGATTATAACGATTTTGAAAAAGAACATATTGAAAAAGAAAAATCTATACCAGCATTAAAAGTATGTACTGAAGAGCAACTTAAAGAATTAGGATATAATGAATCACAAATAGAGGCTATAAAATTAGCTAAAAAAGCATCTATTAAAGGATTAAGTGTTAACTTACTTCTTAGTAGTATGAATGTAAAAGACCAAACAGATATTGGTAGAAATGAAAAAGAACTCCTTAAAAAACATAATCGTCAATCAATTCTCATTTATATTGCTAGTACAGCGTTAATGAGTTTATTAGCTATTAAAGATATTACTGAATGGGGTTGGAGTGGTTTAATTCTTGTCTTATTTAAAGTTCTTTATACTTTTGCTAGAAGTTATATGTCTTATTTTCAAGGTTATAATGATATTACTATTGACTTAGTAAATCATATAGCTAGAAAAACAGATATTATTAAAATGTATTTGAATTATAAACCAGAACAAGAAGTAGAGACGATTCAAAATACTGATACTATTGAAATAGTAGAATAAATAATAGTAATATTTTTATGTATAATTGCATAAAATATAATGATATAATTTTTAATATCAAATGACTGCAAAACGGCGACGCCCGAAACTCGTCAACAAACGTTCAAAGGAGTCTACCTAAATGGAAGATGAAATTTTTGGTGCTAACGAGCTTACTCTTGAGGAACTAGACCAACTGTTCAAAAGTGAGCCTGAGCAGACAACACCATCTGCAGATGAAAAAACAGAAGGTCAAAACAATACTGAAAATAAATCTGAGCAACCAGCAGATGAAAATAAAAGTATTGATAAAACACAAGCTTTTGCTAAACGTCTTAAAGAGTCTACTGATAAAGCTAGACGTGAAGAACGAGATGCAATTGCTAAGTCTTTAGGTTATGAATCTTATGCTGATTTAGAAAAACAACGTGAGAATAAAATGCTTGAAGATAAAGGGTTTGACCCAGAACAACTTTCACCAGTAGTTGATGAAATTGTTAAGAAAAGAATGGATAATGACCCTAGAATGAAAGAGTTAGAGGAACTTCGTAAAAAACAGGTTGAAGAATTTGGAAAACGAGAATTGGCAGAAATCACTAAACTTACTGATGGAGAAATAACAAGCTTGGCTCAGTTACCAAAAGAAGTTATTGAGGCGTGGAAAACTAAAGGTTCTCTAAAATCTGCTTATCTTGCGGTAGAAGGTGAGAGATTAATTAACAAGTTTAAAGGAGAACAGAGTAAAGGTTCTACTAGCCATCTTAAAAATCCAAGTGGTACTACTCCTCCAGCATCTAATAAAAGGCCTTTAACAGCTGATGAGAAAAGAGTATGGAAATTCTTTAATCCAGGCATGACAGACGAAGAACTTAACAAACAAATGGTTGATAATTAAAATTAAGGAGAAAAGAAATGTTTAAAGGTAAATTTAAAACAGCTTACGACCAAAGAGAAATTCCTCTTGATATTGTCGTAGCAAATGACACAGAACTTCATGTTGGTCAACTTGTAACATTGGAACCTGCTGGTGAAGATACTCCAGAATATTTGTATCCAGCAACTGGTGAAGATGCAGCAACAGTGCTTACAAATGCAACTCATATCATTGCACAATCCGATATGACAATGGAATATGGACATGTTCCAGTAGAAAATAGAGACTATAGATATAGTGATGTAGTATTACCTACTGTTGGTAAAAGTGCAGCTACTATCGGTAGTCCAACTAAAAAAGTCGCAGTATTCGCTATCAAAGATGAAAGCGATGTAATTGTTTATGAAGCATAAAGGAGAATTAAGATATTATGGGTATGATTATTAATATTGACGAAGCGGTAAAACTTCGTACCGATTTTAACGTTTTAAGAGAACCACTTAACAAAATGCTTCAAGACCGTCAAGAAGCTTGGGAAAAAGAAAACCCTATTGATTTGCTTTTCAATAGAAGCTCAATTTCAACATTCCAAGAAACTTATACTTCTTCAATTGGTTTTGACCATGCATTTAGTGAAACATCTGACTATGCAGTAGGACCAATCTTCAATACAGCTGAAGGTTTCTCTGCTACATATAGAACAAGAACATTCCAAGGTGGTTTCATTATTACACAACAAACTATTGAAGATGGTCAAATGGGACGTGCCAAAGATGATGCTAATGCTTTCATTAAGAGATGGCATGGTGATGTTGTAGAATATGCTATGACAGCAATTGACGCAGGTTTCGGTGTTAAACGTACATTTGGTAGTGATGCAAATGGTGGAAAGAGTAATTTGATTTTGTATTCAGCTGATACTACTGATGGTTCAATTGATACAGCTACTAAAAATCCATTGTTCTGTAAAACACATAAAACTGTTAAGAGAGAGGGTGGTAAAGCTCTCGACCAATCTAACTTGTTCTACGGTAAAGGAATCGACATTAAAGGTTCTGACCCAGCTAGAATTGCTAAACTTGGTGATATTATTAACCAAGCAATTACTATTATGGAAAATTATAAAGATGATAATGGTAAATTTGCGGGTGTTGTTGGTGCTAAATCTATTGTAGCTCCTAATGACCCACACCTTAAAGCAGCTATTGAAACAGCTCTTTCAATGGATATGTTTAAACAAGGTGAAAGTATGGTACTTAATCCAGCTTTTAAGAGAGCTACTCTTGCAACAACTCCTTATCTTAATGATTTGAATTGTTGTAAAGATGGTATTGGTTTCTTCATTGTAGATAAATCATATAATGCTGACAACCATGGCCCAGAACTTACTGAACGTGTTCCATTAACACTTGATGTAATTGATAGAAAAGAAGCTCCAAAAGGTGTTAAATATGAAGGTCGTCAAAGATTTGATATTAACGTTGCTTCTTGGAGAGGTATCGCTTATGTATTTATCGGTACACCATCTCAAAATGCAAATGATTGGAACTATTTCAAATCTGCTGCAGATGGTAAATTTACTGAACTTACTCCAGCTTCAACAGTTGTTAGACCAGTTGAAGTTGTTAACACAGTTACAACTAAAGCAGGAGCTTAATGGTAAATAATTTAAAGGGCTAGCGATAAGTTAGTCCTTTTATTTATCACAATTAAAGGAAATAAATTTTAACGGGTTCGATTCCCGTAATTGTGGAGGAATAAAATATGAGTTATACATGGGGTTATATTAAAGATGCAAGTCTTGCTAAATTAGACTTAAATGAAGAAGAAGCTAATATTCAAAATTTATTAGATAGATTTCCATTTTATGCGAATGAAGTAATGACACAAATTTGCTCTTCTATTAAACCAAAATATGCTTATTGCTTATTTGAAATTACTTCAAAACAAGTAGGCCAACCTCAAGTTATGCCTGAAGATTTTGTAAGTTTTGGAGATGATGTATGCTTTGAGTATAAAGAAAAAAATATTAATTATAATAAAGTTATAGAAACTACAGAATTACATGAGGAAGATTATGAGTATTATGAATATAATAAAGTAGTATTTAATAGACCTGGTAAATTTTATATTTCATATAATGCTAGATGGTTTACGTTTGATAAAAATATTGATAATAAGTTTGTATTAGAAATACCTTACGATATTTTAGAATGTATACCTTCTTATATTGCAAGTCAATGTTATAAAATTGATGACGAATATAAGGCATCAGTATTTAGAAATGAATATGAAATTATGTTATCCAGAATAGATAATACTAATTATAAAAATACTAAAACTATGATAATCGGTGGAGGTTGGTAATGATTAATACTTTTAATAGAAGACCTTTATCTATTAATATTCCAAGTAATAAAGATATAGAATATAAATACTTAAATCAATATGATTGGAAAGGCGTAATTGATAATAAAAATTTTTTAGCTGTTGACCAAAATAGTTTTGCAGATAGTAATAATGTCTATATTAATGAAGAAGGTATTTTAAAAAGTAGACCTTCTTTAAAATATAAAACTATTCAAGTAGATAAACCTGTAGAATTAGAAATAGATGGTGTAGAAGATGTAATGACATTACATGTTGTTAAAGTATGGATATTTAATAATATAAGAATATATGGTACTTATTATACTATTCCTGAAGGTGATGATAAAGGAGGAATGTTATCTTTATTAGTTTTTTATAATGATAAATTTGAAAAACCTTTAGTAGATATTTCACAAGTAATACGAATAATAGGTAATATGACTTCAATAAATATTACATACGGTAAACCACCGGATTATAAAGATTTTTATTTTGCAGATAAACAAAATAAAATTTATGACTTATATCATTTGTACTATTATGATATTAATACTCATACTTATAACGATGCTTCCCAATTTATTTATACTCCGGCTACTAAATTATTTGTAAATAATGTAGAGGCAGAAGATAAAGGAGAAACTGAAAATATTTTAACTAAAGAAACTTATTTTAGATATTTATATGACGATATAAGTAAAATTAATAAAAATTTATTATTGAATAAACAAAGTATTCCGGTTATAGATAAAATACGTTATCCTGAAAGAAAATTTAGTAATCTTACATCTAATATTTTGGTAGGAGAACATACTGCTTTAACCGAATCTAATTATGCAACTTTTGTTCAATTTGGAAATGGTATTAATAATATTAATTATCCAACTTTACAAGTTAGTGAAAAAGGTAATATGATATTATATAATGCTAATGTTAATACCAATGGTAAAATAGCTAAAAGTATTGAATATAGTGTAGATGGTATTAATTTTACGTTACTTCCTGACATTGGTAAAAATATTATAGGTATTCCTAAAATAAGTACCGATGGTAATTATGTATTTTGTCTTACTAAAAATGGTCCTATGGTATATAGTTTAATAGCTAATATTACAGATACTTCAGGTAATCTTACTAAGAAATATCCTCAGTGGACTAATTTATTTACAGCTTTAGAAACTTCAGTATCAGTAAGTTGGCCTGATGAATTTGATTCTTATCAAGAATCTTTTGTAGAAATTAATGCTCATTTTATTACTGATGATACTTTTGCAATAGTATATATGGAACCTGGGAATAATAAATTATTAAAATGTATTTATGCTATTAAAGGTAATGTAAAAGCAATCACGTTATATGATATGATTAATACTGGCGCTAGCGTATACCATACTGCACCTAATATTAAATGTAGATTAATAGGAGATTATTTATATATTGTAAGTAATCCTATTATAACTATCGATATGGATTATGGATTAGAAACAACTACTTGGCAAATAAATAATTACAATTATGTAATTACATTAATTACTAATGGTTCCACAAGTTCTATATTAGCTAAACAGTTAAATATTACAGGAGATAGTTCGTATGAAGTTTCCCCTTTAGTTAATGGTATTGGTATTACTGAAAATGAAATTCGAATTGATACTAGACCAAGTCAAACAGGTTATAGTTATACTGAATATATATTAACTATAGAAAATTATCAAGTATTAGATATATTAGGACTTAATAGAATTTATTATGCTACTAATAAGATTATTTATTCAGCAAGTGGATTTTATAAATTAGATAATACTTATTTAATTTCTGTTCAGGATAATGCTAGAGAAGAATTATTATTTGAAGGTCAACCAATTTATATTCGTGAAACAGAATATGGTGCAATGATTTATATATTAAAAGATAATGTAGTATATTCCACAGATGTTGTAAAAAATTTTTATATAGATACTGTAAACAAAGGGAATATAAATAAAAAACTATTAAAAAATTATTGTAGTTTAAGCGATTCTTATTTTAGTGAAGATAATAGTTTATATATTAGTGAATATAAGGAAAATAATGAAGGAGAATATATGTGGTATTTTCCTAAATTAAAGCAACATGATTTTCCTGATACTATTACTAATTTACATCCTATATCATCTACAGAGGTGGCTATATTTTTAACCAATGAAATTCATTATTGTACATACGATAATAATGTAAATGCTTATAGATACTTTAGAACTAAAATAGAAGTAGGTTGCAAAAAAGATAGTGACGTAATTACTACATTTGATGGTAAGTATGTAATGTTTACAAGTAATAGAGGATTTGTGGCTTTATCATATCAACAATTTATAGCTACTACTGAACAAAGCTTAGAATATTTGTCAGATAACATTTATACTTTATTTAATAATTATATAAAAGATAATGGTATTAAATTAGCTAAATACTCATATTATATTTTTGTATATAAACAAAATAGTGCTAAGTATTTTATTTTAGATACAAGAAATTTGAGTTGGTGGCCTATGGAAAATATGTATAATAATACTCAATTATTTGTAGAAGATAATATTATTAAATTAATTAGTAATAATATTTTATTTACATTTAATACTAAAGATTCATATTATTTTGATAATGATGGTAAATTAAAAGCAAGAATTAGATGGCATCTTAAAAGTCAAAAATTGCATTTAGGTGCAATCAATTATTATAAACATATTACTAGTATTACATTAGCATCTATTCATGATATAGAAAGTTTAAAGAATTCTCAATATAATATTCAAAACTTAAATCTTAAACTCCAAGTAAATAATTATCGTAAAAAAATAGACGGTAACATTAATGATGAGAATGATTATAAAACTGTATATTACAATGTAGATATTGTAAGAACTTATGTACAAAGACTTAATTATGCTAAAGTAAATGAATTTCAATATTTATTGTCTGATTATAATCAAAGTGCATTAAATGTTCCTTTAAGTTTAAGTAACATAACAATAAAATATAAAATAGGAGGTCAAATAAGATAATGCCTTATGGTCCAGTATTTACAACATCTAATTTAAAACAGCAATTAGCTGAGATGAATAGAGATTATTTAGGAAGAAAAACATGGGAAGAATTATATGGTAATATTGCCTTTAGTGAACAAAAAGCATTAGCATCTGTAGATACTAATTATAGTTCCGCTATAGGCGAAGCGTATATGTCTTCTTTACAACAAGAACAAAATATTTTATCTAGTAATTTAGGTCAAGGTTATAAAGACCAAGCTTTGCTTGAAAATGAGATGGCATTAGAAGAAGCTTTTGCATCATATCAACAAAATTATTTACAAAATAAAGCCTCTGTATTAGCTAGTACTACTGAAGCTACTGAGCAAGTAACATCGGCGTTAACTACTCAAGCTGAAAATACTGTAGCTATGGCAAATAGCGCTTATGATTATTTAAGCTATTTGTATAAAGAATATGGAGATACCGATTTATTTAAAGATATTAATTGGAGTAAGTATCTTAATTTTACTCCAGTGCTTGATGCAGAAGGTAATCAACAATATGATGAAGAAGGTAATTTAATACAAGAAAGTTCTTTGAAAACTTGGGAACAATTAGTTAAAGGAAATGAGTCTTCAAGAGGTTTATTCGATGAGAATAATAATTTAACTATTACCGGAGCTGACTTTTATGACCAAATAATGAATGAAATTTCTTCAAAGAAATATGGAGAAAAGTATAAAACTTATGGAGCTTGGCTTGAAGAAACTAATCCTGAATTGTTTGAATGGAGTCGTAGTTATAATCCTTATAATTATAATCCATATATTGATGCAGAAGGTAATATGGTAAATTCTAATATTGGTTCATTTAGAACTATGTTTGGTATGACGTCAGGAGATGAGACATATGCGTTTATCGAACGATATGGTGGAATGACTGAAAAACAAATTAATAATTTATTTACTACTTTCCAAAAAGATTTTGATAATATTAATTTTGATGACCCTAAAGAATATGCTTCATCTTTAAATACAATTACTCAAGATATTAAATCTTTAACTGCATCTTTGGGTATTGAAGAAGAAATAGGTGAAGCTTTAGGAGGCTGGAATAATTTAACAAAGATTATTAATACTTATGTAACAAATGCTGAAAATACTGAAAAAGCTTTAGATGCAGAATATTATAAAAAATTAGCAGGCATTGCAGCAACAACTGGAGCAACTAGTGCCGCGTTAGCTTTTATACCTTTTATCGGAGGTTTTGCATCTGCATTAACTGTAGCATCTGGTGCAGGAGTAGCAGCCGGTGTTACAGCATCTTATAATGAACATAAAAAACAAGCAAGACAAAATAATGCTAAGCAAGCATATACTAATATGATACAAGCTCTTATTACAGCAGCACAATCAAAAAGACGTGAAAAAGAGATTGAATTTAATAACTTACATTAATCATTTTAATATATAATATTTTATTCATAATAATTTATTCATATATTAAATAAATTTGTCAATATTATATATTAAAATCTTTTAAAGTATATCTTTATTAGATTTTAATATTATAATATAAATATTTTTAAAATACGCGAAGAGCGGTGAAGGAGTATTAAAAATAATGAATAAAAGAGTACAAATAACATCAAATTATCTTAATTCTTATGAAAAAATGCATGAAACTTTAAAGCTTAATCCAGTATATACTGAAGCAGAATGGGAATATGCAGCTAAGACAGGTGATTTAACTGCTTATGTGAAACTATTGTCTGATAGTAATAAGATACAAGATATAAATAAATTTAAAGAGGAATATTCTTGGGAATTATTAAATCCTAAAAGTAGGCTTATTGCATTAAACAATGAAATTAATCCAAATACTGATATAATTAAAGCTAATCGTTATATTAAAGATATTAATGGTAATTATATTGTGGGTATTGATGGTAAATATCAAACCGAAGAATATGAAGTTTCTCAACATGATTATATTAAAGGATTAATTAATGAACAAGCAAAACAAAGAGAACAAGAAATTCAATTAGAGTTAGAAAAAGAACAGAAAGAAAGTTTAAATGGTTTTGCTAAATTTATGAATAGTGCTAATGCTTTCGTAGGTAATATTGTATCTGGAGCAGTAACTCAATTTGAAAATATAGGACGTTACGCAGCAGGAACTATTTATGCAACATATAGAATGTTAGAAAGTAAAGATAGTAATAAACCTTTAAGATGGGATGATTCTTTTGTAGAATTTTTAAATGCTACTGAAGGAATGGAAGAATTAATAGGTCCAGATTTAGCTAATGACTTAGCTGAATTTGAACGTAAGTATAGTTATATTAGAGAAGTAGATGGTTCTTATACAAACGGTGGTAAAGTATTTGCAGGTATTGGTACAACTATTGGTCAAATGTTACCTACTGTATTTACACCTATTCCGGTTAAAGGAAAAATAAGTGGAGTATTAAGTCAAATATATCGTACTACAGGAATGTATATGGGCTTTACTGCTTCGGATATTGTAAGTACTTCTCAATATTTTACTCAAAGAGGATTATCTGTACCTAGCGGTCAAATTTTAGCCGCTTCTCATATTAAATCTATGTTTCAAGTAATGGTTGAATATGGATTAGAAGGTATATCATCTTGGTTAACTAAAGGAAAATTTAGTGGTACTACTTTTGATAAAATTTTCAAAGGTAGAAGTACAGGTACAGGCACAGGTTTAGGTAGACTTGCATATAACGTTTTTGAAGAAGGTATAGAAGAAGTAATGCAAGATTTATCTGATGCACATGTAGATAAAATTTTTGAACATTGGTTTAATGATAACTTTGGAGTATTAACTGAGGAAGGTGCACCTAATGAAATTACTTTCCAAGGATTAGCTGATACTTTTATGATTGCTGCTTTAACTTCTTTGGTTACATCAGGTGGTGAAATATTGAAACAACAACGCCGTGTTATGGGTGTTAAAAAAGATAAAGAAGGTAATGTAGTTCTAGATAAGAAAGGATTACCTAAAGTAGAAAAATTAAGTAAATTTCAAAGTTGGAATTACAATATATCTTTAGAAGCTTTTGTAAATGCTTGTAATGATATTGTTGCTATGGGTAAACAATCTAACTACGGTCAAGGTGATAGTAAAGAAGCTAAAACATATAAGAAAGCATTTACACAAATGTATGGTGCCTATAGAGCATTAGCGTCTTATTATAATGAAGTTGGTGAAGAAAGATTTGCACAAGCTGGTAAATATTTGCAATCAATTCAAAACTATATTGATAGTGGAATATTTGATAAAAGATACCTTACTGAAGAAGCAAAGCATATTACTAAAGAACTTCGTGATTTACATTTAAAAGTAGATGAAGATATTACTAAAGCCATGCTTAAAGCACAAATTGCTGATTTAAAAGAAGTAGTTAAAAAAGATGACAATATTAAAGAAAAAGTTAAAAATGAAAAACTTGCTAAAGTTATAGAAGATATTATTGAAGGTGATGAGAATTATAAAGCTGTTGCTTTAGTGGGTCATGGTACTAAAGTTGTCGCTAATGATGAAGTAGCTATTGTACCTGAAAAATTAGCAGAGTATGGAGATGGTAAATCTATATTCCAAAATATTGTAGAAGAAGAATTAGTAACTAAATTAATTGGAAAAAACTTTATAGAATATAAAAACTTTAGAACATTATTTAATAATATTAAAGATGCTTATTCTATTGTAAAAGGTACTAGAGCAGATGATGCAACTATTATGAGAGAATTATTATTTGGTACTAACAATGCGTTTTTTGATTATGTATTATATGGTATAAATAATGCATATTTAACTGGTACTGAAGATATGCATAATTTCTTAATATCTTTAATAGAAATTAGTGAAAAATATAATAAAACTAATACTCATGGTATTGTTTATAAAGCTACTTTAGATAATATTATTAAAAATATGAAAGCATCATTTTTTAATTATTATAGTATGTTTGGTATAAATGAAAATCTTGCTAATTTATTTACTAAAGAAGAACGCTTACAATTGCAACGTAATTTATGGTCTACTAATTTAATACAACGATTGACAAGTACTGAATTTGTTAAATTAAAAGAACATGAACAAACGGCTATAACTAATGCTATAAATAATGCAAGTATATCTGAACAAGCTAAAAAACAATTATTACAAAATTTGCAAAGTTCTATTGCTACTAGACGCCAAAAGGTAGCAGAAGCATTAACTAATATTTATAGTAGTAGATTTACATCATTATATAATGGAGTAAATTATATGTTACCTATTGGAATAGGAGCAAGGACATTTAATTATTTCTTAAGAGCAAATAATTTATATATTAAAGATATTCTTAATCCAAATGAGAAAATGATTAAACAAATTGAAGAAGATTACGGCGTTTATAATGAAAATAACAAAATAAATTTCTTTAATGAGTTTTTCTTAGAATTTACAAATGGAGCATTTTCTTTGAATGATGTAGACGGTAAACTTTCTATTATTCATAATCAAGAAAGTACTAATATAGAAGCAGCTATTGCAGAACATCAAAAATTAGGTTATAAGACTCCTTACGAAATGCGTAGAATGATTTATCGTAAAAATGATAAAAGTATTTTAGCACAATTTGTAAATAAAAGTTTAGATAAAGATATTCGAGAAACGTTAACTATCGAAGATTTAATTTTAGATAAAAGTAATTTATCTCAAGATGTTTATGATGTTATAGAAGACCTTTATCCTGAAACAGGTGTTACTCCTGAAAATACTTTAGCTTATTTTAATAGTTATTTTGAAGCTAATCATAAAGATACTTGCATTGTTATTACAAGCAATGGTAATTTTGCTTTAGGTAATACTCACGAATTAAATAAAGTATTTAAAGATGAAGCAACTAATGTTAAGAAACTTATAGAATATCCTTATAAAAAAGTAGATTATAAAAATGCTAGAAACTATAAAGGTCCAAGTTACACTTTAAAAGATTTTGTAAAACCAGCATATTTAATTGGTAATATGGCAGATACTAAAGTAATTATTTGTACTAATATGAACGCTAACGGTATATATTTCCAAGATGAAAATATTATAGGTATTAGTGATAGGGTTTTAACTAAAGATTCCGATATTATTTCTAAAGTATTTGTACATGAGTATCAACATTGTGTTCAATTTACAGAAGGTATGCAATTAGGATTTAGTAGTGATTTATTAAGTTTGACTGGGTTAATTAAACGTGATAAAAACGGTAAAGTAACTATATTATCTCATGAAAAAGAAATTAGAAAAATGATTAAAGATGTTAAAGAACATGTGCCTATTTTGTTTAATAGTAAATATGATGATTTAACTAGTCAAATTGATGCTTTAGAATTATTTATTTATTATCATACTGGTGAAACTCAAGCAAATGGACAATATTATTTACAATATTATCCAGTTATTACACAATATACAAAAGAACAATTAATTGTTCGTATGCCTTGGGGTACAACATATTCATTCTTTGATAAATTTAAAAAGAGTGATGTTAAAGTAACAGATACTTTAGTTATTGAAAACGGTATTGCTATTATTCCTTACAAACAAAATTTTGTATTGGAAAATACTTTAAAAAATAATGGTACAGAAATTACTATAGATAATATTAACGATGGTACTGATGAAGTTAAATATAAAATTGTAATTAGCAATGATGGTAAATTATATAAGCTAGATAATAATACTGATTTGTCTAATAATATATATGATGAAACCATTGCTATACATATGAGTAGTATACCTTCTATATATGTTCCTATTAAAATATCTCATGAAACTTATAATAGTTTAATGAAATTATTGGATGATTGGTATGTTAAAAATTATAACTTTAATTTAGTTTTAATTGGAGAAAATGATTCAAGAGGTGCATTAAGTTTTACTGCTAGAAGTGGAGTAGAATTATTACGTAATGCTGCTTTTGATTTACAAGACGCTAATTCTAATAGTATTTATAACGGAATGACTGATGAAGATGTTAAAGAAATTAATATTAATAAAGAAAGAGCTGAAGAAATTAAATCTACTAAAAAACCTCCTAAAAAATTAAAAAAAGAAAAATTATTAACTTCTGACCCTAACTATTATAATAAACGTAGAGTTACTCAAAAAGCTGTTAAAGGTACAAACTATGAAAAGTTTGGTTACGCAGGTAAATATATTGATGCACGAGATAAAGAAGAAACTGTTAATTTTATTAATAATGCTAGTAATAAAATAGACCCTAAACTTTGGAAAAAAGTTATAGAAGGTAAATTAACTGAACAAACAGTAATGGATTATTTAAGAGATAGTAATTATATAGATGATGTAACTTTTAAATTAATTAATGATAGTTATTTTCAAAATCCTGACATAGAAACTTTTAGTGAATTACAAAGGTTAATAGCTCATTCAAATGAATATTATGCTTTATATGCAGCTATGAGTTATTTAGGTTTAAATACACAATTTGAAAGAATTGCTTCTCCTGAAGTATTAGTTAAAGTTATGGAACAGGTTTTAAGTGACTCCGAAGCTAAGTCTATATATAACAAAGTAAAAAATAGTTATGATACTATTAGAAATGGAACTATTAGTTTAAATATTAGTGAAAAATATTTACGTAAACTTTGGATGGAATATTACGATGGTACTGCATTAAGTGCTAGACACGCTGCTGTTAAAGCTAGAAAAACCGCAATAAATATGTGGAAAGTAACTGGTGAAATACAAACAGAAAGTTTAAATAAAACTACTGGCGAAGATTTAAAATTAGAAGGTAAAGTAGGTACTAGTGGAATAGCAGGCGGTATTTCTCAAATTGATACAGAACAAACCGAAGAAGATGCAAATCGTTATTTGTTTTATGCTACTGACCGTGAAAAGAAAGTTGCTCAAATTATGGAAATTATAGGTAAACAATATTATGAGCGTCGCCTTAAAGAAGGTGCTTCTCCTAGAATGATTACTAGCGAATTAACTGAACAAATTAAAGAGTTAACTCATCTTCCTAATAAAGAATTTGCCATAGAATATGAACGTATTGTTAATAATATGTCTGAAGAAGAACTTAACAAAATGTTTAACTTTGCTACACAAATTGAAATTAGCGGTACTGATATTGAAGATTTAACTATTGAGCAATTACAAGAATTAGAAAGAATTGCTATTGAAGAAGTAAAAATGCGTCCTAGACCATCTAGTGCAGCAATGAATAATATTCGTCAATATATGAGAAAGATAAAGAAAAAATTGTCACCTGAAATGTTGAGTAAATTAATTAAAGATAATAAAGATATTTTTAATGACGATTTTACTTTAAAGAGTAATATATATCTTACTACTGTATCTACTAAATATGGTAAATCAAAAGAAGTATATAAAGAAATGAGTGAAATAGGTCCTTTAGAAGAAAGAATTAAAGAATTAAATAATAAAGTTAAAAAAGGACAATATTCATCTAAAGAAAGTATATATTTTAAAGAACGAATGGAACGCGAATGGAAAGAATTAGAAAGAGCGGTTAAACGTAGTAGATTAAAAGATACTACCGACGTTAAAAATATAACCTCTGTAAAAGTTGAAATACGCAACCGAGTAGTTAAAATTCAAACAAACAAAGATATGCCAAAAATATTAGAAGAATTACTTGTAAAAGAATTTGATAGAATTTCTGCTATGTCTACTACTAAATATTTAACTACAAAAGGTGATAGACATGATGCTATGCAAATTAAACATTTTAATGATTTTATAGAAAATAATGCTAATTATCTTAAAACATTATCTCAAAGTCAAATTGATGAAGTAGTAGATTATTTTGTTAATAGTAATCCTATATTAGGTGAAGAAAGTAGTAGACAATATATTGCTACCGAATTATGGTTTAGTTCATATTTGTTAAGATGTGCTAGAGATAATTTGTCAGATTGGACATTGACAGATGAACAATATAAAGCTTTAGAAGATAAATTAGAAACTATAGTATCTGAAGCAGGTGCTACTCTTGTAACATGGAGAGATGCTTTACAAAATCTTAATCCTGAAGTAACTATTGGTAAGAAATTTGCTAAGTCATTAGATATTGAATATGCTGGTATGGAACAAGATATTAGTAAAGTAATTTTAGCTACTAGAACAGGTGATTTAGATAAAATTAGAGAAGCTAAAAGAAACTTTTATACTAATGCTATGAAACATTATAACGGACGTAAACAAACTATCTTAGATAAATTACTTCAATGGGAGCGCTTAGCAATGTTAAGTGGACCTGGCACTTGGATTAGAAACAGATTCTCTAACGCATTAATTACTGTTGCTCAACCTGCTATCGAGCGTATTGGTAATTTTGTTACAGGGTTATTAAATAAATTAGCTCCTAAAAAATTTAAAAGGGATATATCTCAATATAAAATTATTGGAACTAAAATCACTCCTGAAGTAAAAACATTTATTGATACACAAGTTAAAGATAGTGGTTTATTAAACGAAATTAAAGATGGTTTAAATAAATACAACTTTGAAAAAGCATATAGTCAAAGTGGAGAACTTAATTTAACTGACCTTATTGTAAATAGTATTAAATCACAAATCTTTCAAGAAACTACCTTTAAATATGGACCTATTAAAAAATTCCATGAATTAATGATTAAAGCTATGAGTGATGATAAATCTATTAATAATAGAGCTATGGTTTATTTAGGCAAAATATTAGTTGAAGATAAAGTAGATATTAGTAACGGTTTAACAAATGACATATTGAATCATATCGCTGAAGCTTACGTATTAGCTGCTAGAGAATTTATGCATAAATCAAATACTATTACTGCATTAGAAAATAAGCTTAGAGAAAAATCTGATACAGGATATTTTATTTGGAAACAAATTGCTCCATTTGCAGCATCATCTTGGAACTGGTTTGTAGAAGGTTTAGATTATACTCCTATTGGTTTAATCAAAGGTATTATTGATTATGCTAAACTTGAAAATAAAATTATAGAAAGTGACCTTAAACGTGCAAAAGGCGAATTAACACATTCTAGTAAATTTGAACAATATCTTGCTACGAAAAAAATAGGTAAAGGTATTTTAGGTTCCGTTGGTTTAGGTATTGGTATTTTGTTGGCACTCAGCGGTAAAGCTCGTATTGATGAAGAAGATGATAAATATAAATTATATGTAGGTGATGTCGGAGTAGATATTACTGATATATTTGGTACTCAAAGTATTTTATTAGGTATGGCATTTACTTGTGAAATGATGACTAACAAAAATTTCTATAATGCTTTATCTGCTACATTTGATACAATGGTTGAAGATACTTTGTATACTACTTTCTATAATTTATTTAGATATAATAGAAGTTTCACAGATATTTTAACTTATTTACCAGAAAACTTTTTAATTATGTCTATTCCTAATTTATTCAAGAGTATTGCTTGGGTGTCTGGAAAATATAAAATAAAATATAGTAAAGGTTTATTAGGTAAAGTAGAGCGTATTGTTAACCAAACTATACCTGGTATATCATATTTGTTACCTCATTATATTGACCCTTATACAGGTGAAGAACAAGTAGAATATAAATGGTGGTTCTTAACTAATTTAAGCAATAAGTTATTACCGTTTAAAGTTTATCCATACAATGTTAGTGCTATCGAAAAAGAAGCTATATCACAAGGTGTTGCCAAATCTATGTTAACAGGTGAATATAAAGTAAATAATAAAGACGTTATTTTAAATATTAAGCAACGTCGAAATGTAAATACATATTATGGTAAATTAAATAAAAATGAATTAACTAAACTATATAATAATCAAGCTAAATATTCAGTATATAATAAGAAAACTAATGAATATGAAGAATTAATATATAGCAAAATGACATCGGAACAAAAACAAAATGTTATTAAACGTATAATGGAAAATAATGCTGATTATGCTAAAATTTATATTTTAACTTCTACTAATCAATATAAATATTATTGTAGTGAAGCTGAATATAAGAAACTTAAAAAATTAGGTATTACAAAAAATATTTATTTGCAAAATAAAAAGTTAGATGGTTTTATTGCCATCTAACTTAAACATTATCTATACCATTTACGAATACTTAATTCATTATGCAGCCAATCTATTTCTTCGACTGTACCTTCTATATATAAATAATCTCCTGATAACGGACATCTCACACAGAGGTGTTCGTTATTTTTTTCTATAAATTTTAAAGACCTTTTTATACTATGGCATCTCGACTCAATATGCCTTAAACATTCAAATTTATTACTATACTCATATGGTAAGTATGAGTCTGATATAATATTCATATTTACCTCCTTATTTTATAATCTTTTATAATGATTTTAATATATAATATTTTATTCATTTGCAATTTATCTAATCAATCATAAATTTGTCAATATTATATATTAAAATTTTTATAAGATATATTAATCATTATTGAAATAATCAAATTGATTTGTTTTAAAAATATTTGTACCTTTTAATTGATAAAACTCTTTATCTAATAAATTAGCACATTCTTCAATATAATACATATAATCTAACTCTTTTTTAATATCGTTAAAATCATAACTATTCAAATCTTCATTTACTAATTTACAATGTTCAGGTACATCAGGCATCTTATTATATTGTATATTACCTTTATACATTTTATATTTATATATCATACCTCTTGAAGTATCT
>JAEIGA010000596.1_pt1 | contig 53485 bp, 38 predicted proteins | sample 9270691 | NCBI WGS metagenome assembly JAEIGA01 (sample SAMN17057246, study PRJNA624740) | gut metagenome | biome: biome; isolation source: fecal sample | host: Bos grunniens | place: China: Xizang | collected 2019 | reverse complement strand
TCGCTAGCAGCGAGAGACACAGCGAATAATCCTACAATCATAGACGGAAAGAGCCAGAGACGAGTGATCACCCAGAACTATGGATTCGCTGATTCGATGGCGGTGGTTGTAGACGGATTCACGATCCAGAACGGAAATATGAACAATGGAGGTGGTGCTTATTTGTGTAAGAATACAACTTTGACCAACTGTATTGTTAAAAATTGTCGTGCTATAGAATCAGGTTCTGCAGTATATGCAAACGGTGCTAATGTTACAAATTCTATAGTTTGTGATAATGGAATTGTTGATTATAATACGAATAGAAATGCTGCTTTGTATTTGGTAAGTGCTAAGTTGGATAGCTGTATTGTGAAGAATAATTCGGCTTATTATACAAGTGCTTTGCAGGCTGAATCAACAACTATCACAAATTCATTGTTTGAAGGAAATGGTAATTGTAATGATTATATAATTACTTTGTCGAAGTCAAGAATGTATGATTGTAAGATGATCAACAACGTCAACAATACATACAGTAGTGATCAGATAGTTTATCTTTCATCTGGTTCCACTGTTGAACGATGTTTGATTGATGGAAATGACACATATTATCAGGTAGTGTATCTTACTGGAGGTTCGACAATTTCTAATTCACAGATTACTAAATGTAGATCGCGTGCATCTTATTTGATTTCTCTAAATGAGAAATCAAAAATGATAAACTGTACTGTTGCCGACAATGTTTCTAGTAATCAGACTGTTTATTGTTATAATGCCCCACAGATTTTGAATTCAATTGTTGTAGGCAATAAACGTACAAACAATTCAGAGTCTGTTTATGTAAACGGAGCTACAATCAAATATTCAATGATCGAAGGTGGTGCAAATGGAGAAGGCAATATTGACGGAAGCAAGTCGAGCGCAGCATTTGCAGACGCATCCAAGGGTGATTATTCACTTTCTGGAACTTCTCTATGTATCAATGCAGGAACTGACGTGGCAGACTCACTTGATTTGAATAAAAATGTAAGAAGACAGAGTGAGGCTGTTGACATGGGTGCTATAGAGTCGTCATTTACAGAAAGAGCTACAGTTGGCTCAATTATATATGTGAAAGCAGGATCGGACGGATCTGGTTTGAGCTGGGATGACGCACTTGGTGAAATTAATCAGGCTGTAACACTCGCGTCGACAACAGGAAACAGACATGATATTTGGGTGGCGAAAGGCACTTATCTCGGAGATACTTCATTGATATCTGCAATTTCACTTTCTGCAGGTGTGAACCTATATGGAGGTTTCGCAGGAACAGAATCTTCATTGGATGAGAGAAGTCCAAAGACGAATGTCACTATTATCGACGGTAGGTATAAGAGAAGATGTATTATCCAAAATTACGATTTTGCTGATTCCTTGGCAATCGTGGTAGATGGATTTACAATTCAGAATGGTTATTTGCAAAACAACAGTGGAGTGAATGTGAAATCTAAAAAGAACACCACTTTCAACAATTGTATTTTCAGAAATGCAAGAACTGGTAACGAGGGTGTTTATGCAGAGAGGTCTATATTCAGAAACTGTCAGTTTATAGAAAATAAAATTCAAGATCTTGAAATCTACGGAGGTGTTGTAGATAGTTGTTCATTCTCAGACAATACGACTACTCAGAGTAATAAGATTGTCTATTTGAATGGATCGAGAATGTCAAATTCTCAGATTTGTGGTATCACAAATGAATATGGAATAATTGATGCAGTAGAGAATTCGGTTATTTCATATTGTAAGATTATGAATAATAAGATAAGGTACTACAATACGGTCTACTTGTCGAACTCTACTTTGGAAAATTCTTTGGTGTGTGGCAATGAGATATATAATAGTGGTTATAGTTATAGCATTATATCTGCTGATTATAATTCATTTATCACCAACTCTACTATTGCACACAATAAGACAAGAAACAGTAGTGCGGTAAGTTGCAATTCTTCATCTCCTAAAAAATACACTACTATTGCCAATTCAATAATCTATGGCAATAAGGTGACTGATGTTGTTCTACCACAGGTCGTTACTTCTGATTATATGAAGGTTAAATACTGTGCGTCGGATGGAGATTTGGTTGGAGAAAACAATATTAAGTTGGCTACTTCAAATAGCGGATCAGATGCATCAAAGAATTATGTATGCTTCATTAATGCTGCTGGAGGAGACTACCGTCTACATGCGACATCTGCTTGTATCGACAAAGGTCTTGACAGTGTGATGACTGCAAAGACAGATATCATCGGAGGTGCAAGAGTCTATGGCAAGGCGATTGATCTTGGAGCAATTGAGTTTGATGGAGAATATGTTCAGATGTTGGATTACAGTCAGGTGGTTTGCTACAACAGCACATCATTAGAAGCAACATTCGATTCTACAATTTCTAAGATAGATTGGAAGATTGATTATGCTGGTAATGTGACTGGATTTGAAACTACATCAGGAACCGGCACGACAATTCCGTCTATGCAACTTCGTACATCAGGAAGTAATATCGACACTTTGACATTGAAGGTGACACCTTATGATAAGTCTGGTGTGGCAGGTGTTCCATTCAACTATAATTATTATGTATATCCTGATTTCTCTAAGAAGAAGGTTAATTTTACACGTCCACAAGTTGCGTATGTTGTGAATGAGCAGAACAATACTATGACAATTGAGTGGAACAGATTGATACTTCCTGTTGAGGTTGATAAATATGATTTGTATGTATGGAAGGCATCTCAGGAAATGCCTTCTACACCAATCGTATCTTTTGTGAAGGATCACAGCAAATATTTATCAGGCCTTGACAACCATACGACATATAAGTATATGGTGAAGGCTGCGATCGCGTGCGACACTGTTTGCTCTGATATCGACAGCTTTAGAATAGACATACCAGTAAGTTTGGAAGTGAGTGGAAATGTCAATTGTGTGTTTGGTTCAAAGTTGAACGAAACTTCATCTTTGACTCGATATGTGAAAGGATTTGAGTTGACAGACTCGATCACATATACGATTTCCGGAAAAGACGCTGCTGATTTCTCGGCTAAGTTTGAAAATGGTTGGGATAAACTGAATGGTGGTTATCTAAGAATCTACTATACTCCAACTGACGTTAAGAAGCAGACAAGTGACGCAGAGATCACAATTAAGTCAGGAAACTCAGGCAAGTACGAAATCACACTATATCTTGCTGGAACATTGTCTAACTACTATGTATACGATGCGGTTGTAGATAAGGATGTGTACCATGCTGGAGACACTGTGGATGTGACAGGTATCCTTACTGATGCCTATGGTACTCCAATGGCGGGCAAAACACTTACAATTGAAGCAAATTCAAATGTCGGATTTACACACTCTACGACAGGAGTCACAGATTCGACTGGACGTGCTGCTGTGAAGTTCGCAACGGAAAAGACGGAATGTGGTACTTATACAGTTAAAGTGTACGTAGGATCAAAGTCTGAGAATGTCGCTTATGCTAGCTTTGATATCCCAGGTATGGCATATACTGGCGGTACTACTAAGTGGACAATCCAGAAGGGTGACACGATTGACGGTACTATAACAATCACTAACAGAAGTTCTGTTGATCTTCATAATCTTGTGGTTGAGACACGTCAGTTGGCTGATGGCTTGGTGGTTGAGTTTGACACATTGAAACTTCTTAAGGGAAGTGAATCTGCAAGAATTCCTTTAAAAGCTACTGGTACAAAATTGACTGATGGTAAGTCATATCTTCCAAGTGTGTTTAGAGTGTCTTGTGATGAGAATACAACATGTGATTTCTCTACATATTTCTATTGTGAACAGCCTTATGGTCAGATAAAGGTTTCTCCTACAAATATCAATGAGTATGTGTCAAAGCAGAAACCAAAATATATCAATATTGAGTTGACAAATGCAGGATTTGGAGAGACGGGAGACATTACATTGTCATTGCCTGATTTCGCAGGATTCAGTGTTCCTTCAACTAAATTGTCAAGCATCAAGTCTGGAGATACACTATATGTTCCGTTGAAACTTGTTTATTTTGAAGGTGCACCGATCAACGTGCCATACACTGGTTCGATTGGAGTCAATTGTTCTAATGGTAAATCTACAAGTTTGCCATTCCGAGTTGAATATTCATCAGAATCAAAGGGTAGCTTGGAGGTAGACGTGGTGGATGAATATTTCTACAACACTGCAGATAAGAAACATTTGAATGGTGCTAAGGTTGTTGTCCGCAACCAGTATAACAATCAAGAAGTTGCCTCTGGCTATTCTGATACATCAGGTATTGTGAAATTTGACAGTATTCCTGAGGGTTCATATTTGTTATGTGTAAAGGCGGACAAGCATTCAGAATATCAGGAGACAATTGAAATTCAGGCTGGTCAGAAATTGGACAAGTTTGTCTTCTTGGCTTATCAGGCAATCACATACACTTGGAATGTGGAGCGAGTTGAGATTGAAGATAAATATGATATCAATCTTGATTTTGAGTATGAGACAAATGTTCCTGCTCCTGTTGTGACATTGTCATTCCCTAATGGAGTTCCAGACAAGAGTAGATTTGAAATTGGTGTTCCAAAGACAGTACGTCTTCAGATCACTAACCACGGTTTGATCGCTGCCCATTATGTTAAGTTTGGTATGCCTAGAGTGCCATACTACAGATTCTATGTTCCATATAATTATATAGATTCGTTGCCAGCTAACCACACAGAGTTTGTGCCAGTCACTATCGTTCGTACAGATGATGAGTTTGGCGCAGGCAGTTACATCAGTGGAGGAGACGGAATACTTCTAGAGGATGAGTCGTTTGGAACATCTGAATGTCCAAACGTACATGCTGAGTATTCTTACGTCTGTGGCGTATTGAGACAGTTGTCTACAGTCAGCCAGAATGCTTGGGGTTGTCCATATTTGGTTTCTTTGACTGGTAATGGTGGCCCTGGAGGTGGTGGATTTGATATACCTCTTTATGGTGGAGGATCAAGCAATGACAACCATGAACTTGGAAATGTAAAGAATAATCATTATTCAATCAACTTGGATATACCTTGTAATTCTTGTCAATCTAAGATTAATCCATGGGGTTGTGTTGGCAATATTCTTGGACATGTTCCAGTAATCGGTTCTGTCCTTGAGTGGGGAGTAGGAAAGCTTAACGATGCGTTTGAGAAAGATAAGGAGGAGCGATTGAAACGTCAAAGTTGTGAGGTGTTCCCTGACGAGGAGGATGACTGGTTTGGCGATATGGATTTTGATACACCATTTGAGTCTTTGGATGCTGTCACCGATCCTATACAGGGATTGCAGTCAGCTCACAAGGCTTCTAAAATGATTATGGAATATCGCAAAGATCCAGATAACTTTGATATGTATAAGGCAGTAGACTTTGTTTATGAGGAGACAACTGGTTTGATTGATAATGTCGAGATTCCTATTATCGGAAGTGTTCCATGGGGTTGCCTTGACCTAATATGTCAGCAGAAATCTTGTGAGATCGGAAGATATGCTGAAAATTGTGGTCGATACTTGTATGATAGAGCTTTAGGTAAAAATGAAGAGGATGAGGATACAAGAAATGCACTTACTGAGGAGGGGGATACAGTTGTGATTGTAAATGGTCAGATTGAGGATGTCATATATAAAGATGGCACTCGTATGAGTGACTATGAGCGTGAAGAACAGAAACAAATAGAAAGAGAAAAGGCGAAGTTTAACTTGCAGGGAAGTATATACAGGAATGCATCTTCTCTTTCATTGGCGGCTCAGGATGCTGTTGAGTTCACTGGATTGTTGCAATATCAAGGTAATATCATGAAAGAAATTACTGGTTCAAGCGATGTCCTCTCTGAAAATGGAATCCTTGACTATTTTGATTACACAATCAAAAATTATTCAAGAGGTAAGAAAATTGATATTGATTCAATCAAAAAGATGCCGACTATAGACCTTTCTACAACAGAAATGGTTGAAATAGCACAACGTTGGAATGAGACATTGGTGGCAAACGAAAATGGTGTTTATTCTCCTAATGAGGAGTATCCAAACATCATTGATAAGAAGGTGATTGCTACATATATGGATAGTATCATTAATTTCTATACTTACATGAAGTTGAGAAATTTTGGTAACATATATGATATGTTGTCTTCTGTAAACGAAGAGGTTCACAAGCCATCTCAGAAGAGCATTTGTGCAAGTGTTAAGCTTCATATTGCTCAGACATTGACAATGACTCGTGAGGCGTTCGACGGTACTTTGACTGTCAACAATGGCAATGAGTCTGGCGCTATGGAAGGATTCAAGGTTGTTCTTGAGGTTCGTGATGAGAATGGAGAACTTGCAAATGATTTGTTCCAGATTAACACTCAGAAGTTGACAGGTATTTCCGCAATTGATGGTACTGGTGAAATAGCTCCAAAATCGGAAGGAACTGCATTGTTCAGATTCATTCCTGAGAAGGGCGCCGCTCCTACGTCTCCTATCAATTATTCATTTGGTGGATATATCGTATACGTAGATCCATCTTCAGGAGATACAGTAAAGGCAGATCTATTCCCAGTGACATTGACGGTTAATCCAAGCCCAGACTTGCAGATCGACTACTTCATGCAGCGTAATATACTTAGCGACGATGCTTTGACTCTTGATCGTGTAGAACCAAGTGTACCTGCTGCTTTGGGTGTGAGAATCGACAACCAGGGTTATGGTATCGCTAAGAATGTGAAACTTGAGACTGCTCAGCCTGAGATAGAAGCCAATGAAAAGGGATTGTTGATCGACTTCGCTATTATTGGCTCTAGCTTGAATGGCAAGGATTGTGATCTTGGATCTGAAAATATCGACTTTGGTAATATTGAGGCTCATTCTGCTAAAACTGGTGTTTGGTGGTTGACAAGTTCTTTGCTAGGTCATTTCACTAAGTATGAGGCAAGTGTTGTCCATGCTAATAGCTTTGGTAATCCAGAGTTGAGTTTGGTGAAAGGAATAGCAATCCATGAGTTGATTAAGACTGTTGATGCTTATGGTGTGAAGGATGATCATGTCGTCGACTTCCTTGTCAATGATAAAAAGGATGATGATGACACTCCTGACGCAATCTATTATTCTGATGGAGGTAGTGATGATGTAAATGTCGCACAGTATACAACTCTTGATAAAAAGAATGTGACGTCATCAGACACTGTTGTCAAACTTACTGTCACTCCATCTAAGTTAGGTTGGAACTATGCTCAGATGAATGATCCTGGCGATAACTGTTATGATATTGTAAAGGTTGTCAGAGTGAAGGATAGTGTGGAGATACCATTGAGTAATGTATGGACAACATTCGTCACTCTTCCTGATGGTCTGGAACCAATCTATGTGAACCGTCTACATTTCTTAGATTACATGACTACTCTAGGTGAAAATGATTACAATATTTACTATAGTATAAAGAAGAATGTATTGAAGGTTGCCGAGATTTCTGGAGTCCCTACTGTTGTTGATGCCGTGACTTCTCCTGTAAATGCGGTAGTCGTTAAGTTCAATCGTAAGATCCAGAGTGAAACATTCGACTATAATGATATAGAACTGTATTGTCAGGGTGGTGAGAATCTAAGTGATGCTTCGATTACGGTTGTTCAGCAAGATGACTATACTTATTTGGTAGATATCTCATCTAAAACAAATCATTCTGGTTTCTATAAGATAGAGGTTAATGTAAACAACATACTTGACGAGTATGGTAATGCTGGAGATTTTGGTAAGAATGCCACTTGGAGTCAGCTGCTAGAGTTCGTTTCTGTTGTGGATGTTTGGAACAATAATGATAGTATTGTTGTATATGCGGATCATAACCACATATATGTCAAGTCTTCAAAAGCTGGTTCACTTGATATTTACGACATTCTTTCAAGATTGATTGTGAAGAATGCCCGTTATGACGAAGGTGTCACTCAGATAGCTGTTTTGCCTAAGGGTATATATATCGTCAACGGCAATAAAGTGATTGTGAAGTAACGTTGTTATCTTATTTAGATAGATTAAAAAAACACTTCCTGGAAATATTCTGGGAAGTGTTTTTTTTGTTTGACGACGGCTATATTAGTGATGACAATTTGTTTAGAAAATGTCATTTGAATTATAGATAAAATCATTTGTTGGTTTATCGTGTCTATTTTACCTTTGTCGGAAAAAATTTAATCTACATGTATAAATTCAGTTGTGAGTGTTTAATTAAAAACAATATATTATGGCAACAAGTTTTGAATTAATGAAGCTTCCATATGCTGAGGATGCGTTGGAGCCAGTTATCAGTCGCCAGACAATTTCATTTCATTATGGAAAGCATTTGCAGGCATACGTGAACAACCTGAATGCATTGCTCCCTGGTTCTGGTTTTGAAGGAAAATCACTCACTGACATTGTGAAACAATCGAATGGTGGTATTTTTAACAACGCTGGTCAGATTCTTAACCATGAACTTTATTTCGGTCAGTTCTGTTCTCCAAAAGCAAACAACGTGCCTGCTGGTGAGATAGCGGCTGCCATTACACGAGATTTTGGCTCGTTTGATGCGTTCAAGGAAGAATTCCAAAAGAAAGGCGCTACTTTGTTTGGCTCAGGTTGGGTGTGGCTGTCTGCTGATGCAGATGGCAAACTTGTTATCACACAAGAGTCAAATGCATCCAATCCTGCACAACGTGGACTCATCCCACTTCTGACTTTTGATGTTTGGGAACATGCCTATTATTTGGATTATCAGAACCGTCGCCCTGATCATCTTTCTGCTTTATGGTCGATCATTGATTGGAATGTGGTGGAGCAGCGTTACTCTGTTAAGTAATATGGGATAAAATAAAAAACCACAATTGACTCTTCACAGAGTGATTGTGGTTAATATTAAAAAGTATAGCTTTACCTAAAAAATATTATCGGTTATGTGTTTAGTTTTTTCAACCTGATTTTAAAGCTCCTCAAACTTGTTTTCTCCTCTCATCGTATGACGTAGCGCACTTAGAAGCTCCTGAGATTCCTGGACAAGATTCAGAAATACAGTCATGCTCTCTATGTTGAGCTGTTTGGTGTGAATGTCATGAATTATACGTTTACGATAATCAGAAAGATTTGACTGCAGTTTTGCCGCATCGTTTCGGATTTGTGCCGCATCGTCGATTGAAATAGCCCGATTTATAAGATTGACTATTTCATTTCTGATCACAATGAATTCGTTTATGTATTTGTTTGGCACTGGACTGAAGTTGTTTCCAACGTGTTCACGACATGGCTCTCCCATTCGTTTCAGACAGTAAACCATTTGTGCAAGAGAATTGATGATGAGAAAATACCATGTCCCTTTCTCTACACACAGGATAGGATCAATATGGCGTAATGCGATTATTTGTTTGCGACGTTGCCTTTTTATTTCCTTACGTTGGCTTTCTGTCTGTACAGTGGTGCGTTTGATAGTACGGTAATCTTCATAGAAGAAGGCTGTTGTAAGTGCTTCGTATTTTTCAGCCACTAATTGAAGGTTTTCTTTTGTTGTTAATCTTACATGTTTACGAAGCAGATTCCAGCATACGCTTTTGTCCTCACTATGTATGATTTCATTAAACAGCTCGTCTGTTTCACTTTTCTTGTCGTTTCTTCCGTATTTGATATTGCTGCGGATTATTAGTGTGACAGCTATGGCGATAGCTATTACCATGGCCACAAATGATCCAAAGAACAATGCGTTGGTGACGATAAAACATATGATCAGTGCGGCACCTGCAGTTATAAACCATCCTCCTATGACACTTATCACTCCAGTAATGCGGAACACTGCACTTTCTCTACTCCATGCTCGGTCGGCAAGTGAAGTACCCATGGCCACCATGAATGTGACGTAGGTCGTTGACAGTGGAAGTTTCATGCTCGTTCCGATAGCGATGAGTAGTCCGGCAAGTACGAGATTCACGGCTGCACGTATTTGGTCGAATGCTGCTCCTTGTGGCAACACAGCGTCATTTGAGTTAAAACGTGAATCTATCCACCTGCTCATGGATTTCGGAATAAGGTTAGCGATGGCGGATGCTGTCTTTTGTGTGTTGCGTGCCAAAACCCTTGCTGCTCCACTTGATCCAAACATCTCGTCGCCTTCATCTTGACGAGAAAGATCAACGGATGTCTTTGTCACATTTTGCGCTTTCTTTGAGAACAATAGCGCGGACACCATTATTATGCCAGCTATTACCAAATAGGAAGTGGGCGTTTGTGCCGAATTCATAAGAGATGTCATCATGAATGTCGATGCATCTCCTGATCCATTTGCCATATAATCGTTATAGGCATCAAGACCTGTGAGTGGCACACCTACAAAGTTCACCAAGTCGTTGCCTGCAAATGCCATTGCCAAAGCAAACGTGCCTAATAATACTACAAACTTCAGTACCGGTATCTTGAACGCACTCAGTATGGTCATGATTACAGAGAAAATGGCGAATCCGCCTCCTAGTATCAGCCATGTGTTGTCGTTGATTGTCTCTTTGATTTCAGGAGTCATTATGCTTGATCCCTTCAATCCGTTGATCAACAGAAACCAAATGATACTTGTTACGGCTATTCCTCCAAATATTCCTATTTTTAATGAAGAACTTACCAAATTTCCCATTTCACCTTCAGAATCAGTCGTTTTGCCGTTTACTCTGTAGGTAAATGTGAAGACGATGCGCGCTATCCATTGTACGATATTTCCGAGTACAAAGGCGATGGCCACGCTTAGAAAAATACCTATAATTACACTGAATGCTTTTTCTGTGTTGATGAGATCACCAAGAGTCAATAACACTCCATTTGAATCTGTGTCTCCACTTATTATCTTGATTGTCGCTATCGCCAATGCTCCACCAAGAAGCTCAAACACCATGCTGACAGTGGTTGAAGTTGGCATGCCTAGCGTGTTGAATACGTCGAGTAATACAACATCTGTGACCATCACGGCTAGGAATACACACATCACATCATAGAAAGATAAGTGTTGAGGCAACATTATTCCATGTCGTGCGACGTCTATCATGCCGTTGCTCAATGCTGCTCCGGTGAAGATTCCGACTGCCGCTACAAGTAGAATTGTTCGGTATCTTGCTACTTTGGCTCCGACTGCTGAACTCAAAAAATTCACTGCGTCATTGCTTACTCCAACCATTAGATCGAGTGCCGCAAGTCCGATTAGAAATACAACTATTCCTAGAAATAGAATGTCCATATATTTGAAATTTAGAATTTTAATATATATCCGGAATTAACCACATGGCTTGCTTTGTTAAGACCATTGTTTGCTTCCTTTAGGTTTATTATATATGCAATGTACACTATATGGTGACGGCTTATTTTGTAAGTGCTTCCTGTTGATCCACGTATTTCGTCAATATTGAAATGTTTTGCTATATTGTTGAACGTCTCAATAGAGGCAAATGGCTTCCATCTAACATTATTTATTTCCCTTTCAGCTTTGAGCCTACAACGTAGATGGTGGTTGCTTGTCGCGTCAATATTGCTTTTTGCCGTCATATATGTATATTGGTATCGTTCGCGTATTGATAGTTTTAACCATTCTACAACGTTCCATCTCTTTGATAAACCAAGCATCATGCGATGACGGGGCACTATTTCTGAGATTCCATCCACATTTCGATTTTTCAGGTGAATCTCATATCCTGCATTCAATCTGAGTGTTTGGCATATTTTATAACTTCCGTTAACCCCCGCCTGCCAACGGTCGATACTTCTTGTGTTGTCCATCGTGCGAAATTCAGTATTTATTCCAGCACTCCATTTGTTGCCGATGTCCTTTTCTAAATTCGCATTCAACCATATTCCAAAATCGTTTTTCCTGGGTTGTGCTTTTGCATAACCGATAAAGATAAACGTGAAGAAAAATGCAGGGATGTATAAATTCATCCTCTTGCGAATCTTGATGCTTCTTCTATAAACACAGTTTCTCATAACGTGTCAGCAGAGCTCTTTTTTGACTTCTCTTTTGACACTGCGAAGGTATGTGTAATGTGTTACAGATGTATTACACCCATAATACAATGATATTGCTTAAAAATGTGCTTATAAACCATAGTGGAAAAGTTATTTAGAAAATGCAAATTTGATAGTGAGCCCTCCACCTGGAGTGGTGTGTGCGGAGATTGAGCCTCCATGTGCTGTGATGGCATTTTTGACGATGGCAAGACCAAGACCTGTGCCTCCCATTTTGCGTGATCTTCCTTTGTCGACGCGATAGAACCGTTCGAATAGATAAGGAAGATGTTTGGGCTCGACTCCAATTCCGTCGTCTGAGAATGAAAACTCTTCGTCGTCGTACGTTATATTGATTTTAGTGGCTCCTGTCGCATAGAAGATAGTGTTGTCGACAAGGTTACGGAACACACTGTACAGGACCTCTTCCGGTTCCGTGAGTGGAGACGGAATGATGATTTTGTCAGGCAAACTCACTATACTTTGTATGCCTTTTTCATTTAACTGCAGAGCGGTGTCATCCAATACGTTTTTAATTATCGGCACAATGTCGACATTTGATATTTCCTTTGTGTCTTCGGATGATAACGTAGGCGTCTCCTCCAATCGAGTCAGTTGCGCCATATCCATAAGCAATTTGTTCAGACGTTCACTTTGGGTATAGCAGCGTTCCAAAAAGTGCTGACGCTTTTCTGCTGACATGTTAGGATTGTCGAGTATGCTCTCTATGTATCCGTGGATGCTCATTGCTGGAGTCTTCAACTCGTGTGCCGCATTTTGGGTTAGCTGACGTTTGATACGGGCTTTGTCCTCCTCGCTATGACGCAGCTTCCAATAGAGTGTTATGATGGTGTGGCTGATGTCTCCCAATTCGTCGTTTGGCAGACGTCGCTCCAGTTCATGGTCTAGTTTTTCTCCGTTTTCTGCCTTTATCGCAAATTCACGCAGATGCTCGATATGCCTGCTAATTCGGCTAGTGTTCAGATATAGGACAATGACCAGAAGAAACGTAAGGAATATTGTATAGTAGATGTAGGAGTAATCGGTTTGTAAAAATTCAGTCAATTCTGTAGAGTATGGCACAGCTGTACGAATGATGAGATTCTTGAATTTAGTGGCCGAGTAGAAGTATGTCTCATGTGTTGTTTCTGACGTTCGCTTTATGTCATATCCGCTTCCGTGGATCAGTGCTTCTTGCACCTCATGTCGCTTCAGGTGATTAGACAAAGAATCTATTTTATTGTCGTCGCTGTCTTGCAGTACTTTTCCGTTAGTGTCGATGACTGTCACGCGCATCCCTTCGATGCTGTGTGCCTTTGTGTACGCTAAAAAAGTGCTGTCGCATAGAATGTCTTGCTCGCCCAATGATCGCATCGTCTTATAGTTGAACATCTGCAGACGAGTGTTCAGAATGTCTATCTTGTAAACCTTTTCTCTTTGATGCTGGTATATTCCGAAGCAGACAGCAAACAAAATGAAAATGCTGACGATGCTGAAAAATAGGTTTCTCTGAAAGGATTTACTTCTCAAAACAGTAGCCATAGCCTATACGCGTCTTTATTTGTTTGCCATAACGTCCAATCTTTTTTCTTAGACGGGTGATGTTGACATCCACAGTTCGGTCGAGAACATAAACATCCTGCGGCCAGCAATGAGCCAATATGTCTTCGCGAGAAAACACTTTGCCTGGGTTTTGTAGCAGTAGTGATAAAAGTTCATATTCAAGTTTTGTGAGCGTAAGATCTTGCCCGTCCATCATCACAGTCTTTGCATTTTGGTCTAGTGTGATACCTTCGTAACATATTTCATTCTCAAATCTTCCTCTTGAGGTAATGAGAGGTGATGGTGCTCGTCTGAGCACAACTCGGACTCTAGCTTTCAGCTCTTTCATGCTCAGAGGCTTGGCTATATAGTCGTCTGCTCCGATGTTTAATCCTTTGACTGTGTTGTCTTCATCGTCAAGTGCCGTGATAAATATGATAGGTATGTGTGCTGTGACGGGATTGTCTTTGATTTTTCGTGCCATCTGGAATCCTGACATCTCTCCCATCATCACGTCTAAAAGAATCAACGCATACTCTTTTAAGGGAAGCTTAAGCGCCTCTTCTGCTGAATTTGCTGTCACAACCTCATATCCTTCTGTTTCAAGATTGTACTGAAGTAGTTCGCAGATATCCAATTCGTCGTCCACAACAAGAATTTTCATAAGTATTTCGAATATGAGTAAGAGTTATATATGTCTTTGCAGGGCAAAGATATTGATTTTATTGATATGAAATGTTGGCCGCATGTTACATTGATATGACAATTTTGTGTCATTGCTCAATGTCTTGCATTGTAATATTCTATTTAGAATCACTATTAATAGGGGTTTTGCTGAATTGGAAATTGTCATATTTTTGTGTCAAAATATTTAAATCCTTTTCCTAAGCCATACTACACATGTGAAATTTTAACCACATTTTTTTTGAAAAAACGGTTGTTCTGGTGAATGACCGTTTTTTGTGAATCCGAATGTTGTCTTATTTTGTAAGTTATGATTATTCTTAATTTTGGGGATTTGACAGCTGATGTTGTCGAAATTTCAAAATGACAATTATTGAGGATTGATTTTTCTACTATTGACATCTAATTTTGCATTTGTAAAGATATTAGCTATAATAGTGGTTGGAAGATAACTCCAATCTAATGCTATATTTATGTTAGGTTTTGTTTTTGTTTTTTTTCCGGCCAAGCGGATTTTGATTACTCTGCTTGGCTTTTCTTCGTGAAAAATCTATACACATAAATTATTAAAGGGCTCTTTTGTTTGATTGACAAATCATAATTTTAAGTGATTGACAGCTTTTCCTATCCTACTTAATTTTGCATTGTAAATAAAAATAAGAAAATGAAGATTAAGAAAATTGTAGGTCGTGAGATTCTAGACTCACGTGGTAATCCAACTGTAGAGGTGGATGTAATCCTTGAGAATGGTGTGTTAGGACGTGCTGCTGTCCCATCGGGAGCCAGCACAGGTGAGAATGAGGCTCTTGAGCTTAGAGACGGAGATAAGAACAGATATTTGGGTAAGGGAACCCTTAAGGCTGTTGCTAATGTGAACAATGTGATTGCTCCAGCACTTGTGGGTGAATGTGTGTTCCAGCAGCGTGCCATCGACCAGAAAATGCTTGATTTGGATGGTACTCCGACAAAAAGTAAGCTTGGAGCCAACGCCATTTTGGGAGTCTCTTTGGCAGTCGCACAAGCTGCGGCTAAGGCTTTGAACATTCCTTTGTATCGTTACATAGGTGGTGCTAACGCTTACACTTTGCCTGTGCCTATGATGAACATCATAAATGGCGGCGCTCACTCAGACGCTCCAATCGCATTCCAGGAATTTATGATTCGTCCTGTTGGAGCATCAAGTTTGAAAGAGGCCGTCAGAATGGGAGCGGAAGTGTTCCATAATTTGGCGAAACTGCTTAAGAAACGTGGATTGTCGACCGCTGTTGGCGACGAGGGTGGTTTTGCACCTAACCTTGATGGTGTGGAGGATGCACTTGATTCAATCTGTCAGGCTATTAAAGACGCAGGTTATGAGCCAGGTAAAGACGTGAAGATTGCTATGGACTGTGCGGCAAGTGAATTCGCTGTGGTAGAGAACGGTATGTATTTCTACGACTATAAGCAGCTTAAGAACGGAAAACAGAAAGATCCTAATGGCAAAAAATTGAGTGCTGACGAACAGATTGCGTATTTGGAACAGTTGATCTCTAAGTATCCTATCGATTCTATCGAAGACGGATTGGACGAGAACGATTGGGATAATTGGGTGAAGCTGACAGAGCGTATCGGTGGCCGTTGCCAGTTGGTTGGTGACGATTTGTTCGTTACAAATGTGAAGTTCTTGCAGAAAGGTATTGCGATGGGAGCAGCAAACTCAATCTTGATCAAAGTCAATCAGATTGGTTCTCTTACAGAAACACTTGACGCTATTGAGATGGCTCACCGTCATGGCTACACTACTGTCACTTCTCACCGTTCAGGAGAGACAGAGGACACTACAATCGCAGACATTGCCGTCGCTACTAATTCTGGTCAGATTAAGACTGGTTCGCTTTCTCGTACAGACCGTATGGCTAAGTACAACCAATTGATCCGAATCGAGGAAGAGTTGGGCAATGCGTCTAAATACGGATATAAGAAAATAAAATAATTTTGCTTTTTCGAATATATTTTGAATATATCATAATGATCTAGAAAGTTGCGTTGCGAAACGCAACTTTTTTGTTTTTTCAAAGATATCATAAAATATGGGTATTGTGGAACATTCACTACACCTGTAATTTTGTGCTCAAAAAAAGTGTTATGCAGCTACAAATTGGAGATATTCAGGAGACGGCTTTGGTGACGTTGGCGATTCGTGCCAGTGAAACTGACCGTCCGAATGCCAGAATAAAGGATTATAAGGCAAAAGAGATAATTGAAACATTAGGTGTGGATGTGAGAAAATATGATCCGTTCATGTCTCATGAAGGGGTTGTGGCTCGAACCATAATGTATAAAAATCAACTTGACGAACTTATTCAGAAATATCCTAACGCATTATGCATAAATCTGGGTTGTGGATTCGACGACAAGTTTGTGCAGGTGGATAATGGTCGGATTATATGGTACGACGTGGATCTTCCTGATATTTTGGACGTGCGACGCAAAATATATCAGGATAGGGAACGATGCGTGATGAAAGAGGGAAATGCTCTTGAATCAGAATGGACTAAAGATTTGCCAGAACGCAATATGACTATTGTTGTGATGGAAGGTGTGCTTGAATATTTTACCAAAGAACAGGTCCAGACTTGTCTGCACATGCTATGCGACTCTTTCAAACATGGCTTTTTGCTTGCTGAATTGCATCATCCTTTTTTAAGCAAAAACACAAAGCATCATGATGCGATAAAGCATACAAACGCAACATTTCAGTGGGGAACAAAATCAGGAGAGGAATATATTGAGTTAGAGCCACGTTTGAGCCTATTGTCCGAACACAGCTATCACGAGGAAATGAAAAAATACTCGATTCGAGGAAAACTTTTTGCTTTTTTCTTTCCCCACTTCAACAACAGACTCGCTCTTTTTAAGTGGTAATTGCGGATGTGAGAAAAAATAATAAATCAATGATGAAAAATATTAATGGGAAAGTTGCGACGGTGATGTTCGTCGCTATGGCGACAGCTGATTCTTTTGCACAGGGTGATTATTTTGACGAGTCGCAAATCAAAGAACTTGAAGAGGTGTCCATTGTGGCAAAACGCAGTGAGATCCGTGAGATGCGTGAGGCTGCAATGCCTGTATCTGTGGTTTCAGTGAAACAACTTGAAGGTACAACCACCAATATCAATGATGCCTTGGCTCGTACGACGGGAGTGACTGTTCGCAACACTGGAGGTGTGGGTAGCGCATCGAGAATTTCTGTGCGTGGACTTGAAGGCAAAAGAATGGGAATATATATCGACGAAGCTGCGATGGGGCAGTTTAGTGATTATCTTTCGCTCAACGATGTGCCGACTGATATGATCGAACGAATTGAAATCTACAAGGGTATTGTGCCATATCGTTTTGGCGGATCAGCTTTGGGTGGAGCGGTAAACGTCGTCACAAAAGAATATCCTCCCGTCTACCTTGACGCAAGCTATGAAATCGCTTCCTTCAACACTCATAAAGTCAATTCCACTTTCAAACGTACCAATAATAAAACAGGTTTGCAGTTCGGCCTTGGTGGTGCTTTCGTATATTCTGACAACGACTATAAGATGACTCTCCAAAATCTGAACAACCGTGTGGTGGAGAGAAATCATGACGCTTATAGAAAGATAATGGGAGGTGGTTCTCTCAAGGCTACAAAATGGTATTTTGATGAGGCCAAACTCGAACTTATCTATATGAACAACAAAAAGGAGATCCAAGGTATTGACTTTGACATCAGAGAGGCTTACTCTCATGGCCAGGCTGGAATCGCAGCTGTCACTCTAAAAAAGGATGATTTCATTGCTGATGGACTAGATTTTGATTTTGATGCCAGCTACAGTTACGGACAGAATGGTCTTTGTGACAAAGCTCCTTATCGTTACGACTGGGATGGAAACCGCTATAACTCAGTGTCTGCTTATGGTGGTGAACAAGGAACCTATGCTTCTGACTCTGATAACAGAACCAAGGATCTTGTGTCGAAACTTAATCTCAATTATCTGCTGAACAAACATAATTCGTTCAATCTCAACCTCTATGGTACGCGTACCCGTCAGAATCCTAAAAACGAGTTGATGGATCTTTCATTCGGATATGAAACGAATTTCCCGAGCAAAATGTCGAGCTTCACAACAGGTTTCTCATACGACCTTACTTTGCTCAACGGTAAGTTTATGAGTGCTACGACAATCAAGCATTTCTTCTTTTCTTCACAAACAAAAGTGCTTGAACATACATTCGTCAACAGTCCCGTCGACTTGAATACGAAAAAGAACTATTGGGGAGGAAGCGAATCTTTGCGTTATAAATTCAACAAAAAGTTGATGGCGAAGGCTTCGTTTAGCTCGGAAGTGAGAATTCCTACTTCAGAAGAACTTGTTGGTAATGGCTATTCCATATTGCCTGCCACAGATCTTGAGCCTGAACGTTGTAATGGCCTTAACGCAGGTATGATATACAGACGTCAGAACAAATTCGGATTCTTTGAAGCGGAAGTCGGTTACTTCTTTAATGATCTGCACGACATGATCAGATACCAGGCTGACATGATTCCTACAATGGCTCGTTATGCCAACTTCGGTACTGTCCGCTCAAAAGGTGTTGAACTTGATATAAAGGGAGATGCCGCTCCAATACTTTATTTGTATGCTAATGCAACATTCCAGGATCTCCGTGATCATCGTGAACATGAGAACGGATCGGAAGCAGCTAACCCGACTTACAACAAACGAATGCCTAACATCCCATACATATTGGCGAATGGAGGCTTGGAATTTCATAAGGCAAATCTTTTCGGAGGCGAGAACCAAAACAGCCGTTTCCTTGTGGATGCCTCATATATACATGAATATTTCTACGATTTTGAGATGAGCAAATATCAGGATAGAAAGATACCGTCGTCTTTCACTATCGACGCAGGACTTGAACATAGTTTCAAGGACGACAGTTTTATCCTCTCATTCAAAGTGAAAAATCTGACGGACAAAATCGTCTATTCTGAATTGAACAGACCGTTGCCCGGAAGAAATTTCTCATTTAAGATTAGATATGTAATGAAATAAAGTATAAAAACTATGAAAATGAAAAAAGCGTTTTATCTATTTTTAGCTGCATTCGCAACTGTGTTCTCATCATGCGATGACGACGACAATGAATCCACTTCTGCTTCTGGAAAAATTCTTTTTTCCACAACGGTGACTAATCCTGCTGGTGATAGCGGAAGCGGATATTTGCAGACAATTAGCGAATTGGGTGGTGGTGCCAACTACGACAACTATAATGCCATTTCTCTTGGATTTGGTTCGTATCCATGTGTGTGCGAAAGTGGAAACATCTACGTCTTCCCTGATTATATGGGTGGATCAAAGTTGGAGTTGAAAAAATACGTTCTTAATAGTTCCAATCAGCTTGAACTTAAGGGAACAATGCCGCTTCCTGCAAATTCGAGTGCCGCTATTGTTGTTGAGGCAAATAGCAAGAAGGCATACGTATGTTGCCAGAGTCTGGATCTTATCATCGTCTTCAATCCTGAGACTATGACAGAGATTTCAAGAATAGATGTCTCTTCGTTCCGTAACGAGGGAGTGTCTGCATATCCAGGTGCGTTATGTATCAGAGATAATATTCTATATGTCACATTGGAGCAGTATAATTCACAGTGGATGCCAGTGGAGAACAGTGTGGAATTGGCTCTTTACAATGTGTCGGACGACAGCTTCATCAAACGTATACGTAACACGTCACTTGGCTACTGTGGACCATCACGTCCTATTGACAACCAATCAATTTTCGTGGATGAGAACGGAGATATGTACATCAATTGCGTCGGCTCTTTCGGATATATTCCTGGTTTGGACGCTGGTATAGCACGAATCAAAAAGGGTGAGACTGAAATCGATGAAAGTTACAAATTCAATTTGAGTAGCGCGACGGTGGAAGGTTTGCCTTGTAGCCTTAATATGATTGGAAAATGCCAATATACATCGGACGGAATTATGTATGGCTATGGTTATGCTATTGGGCTTGATCCTGAGAACACTAATACATACACTGCGCGTACAGGTGTGCCAGTGGTAGTGGATCTTAATAAGAAGACTGTGAAGGTAATCAAGGGACTTCCTCTTACTAACGGACATGGTATGGCTATGGGAATTCATAAAGGTAAGATTGTTTATGGTTCTGCCAACGACTCATATAATGGATTCTGCACTTATGATCCTGTGACTGGAGACATTGAGACGAAGGCAATTACTGTCACTGGATTCCCTTCGTTCTTCTACAGCTTTGAGAAATAATCTCTCATAATTATTTATGTTGAAAAAAAGGACGCATCACAATTAAAGTGGTGCGTCCCTTTGAATTTTATGCTTGAAATTGTTTAGTAGCCCAAAATCTTCAGCATCGACTTGTAGCTCTGCTCTTTAGCGAACAGCTTGGTCGTGTATTCTCCGTTCTCGTCACGGTCGATCACAACAATCTTCGGAGCTGGAATCAAACAGTGCTTTATTCCACCGTATCCGCTCAACGCCTCCTGGTATGCTCCCATGTTGAAGAATCCGACGAATAGCTCATCCACGTCTTTCATCTTAGGAAGGAAAATGGCGTTTGAGTGAACCTCCGCATTGTAGAAATCCTCGCTGTCGCAAGTCAAACCGCCTAGATGGACACGCTCGTATTCCTTGTCCCAGTTGTTGATTGCAAGGAAAGGAAAACGTTGGTTGATAGCCCATGTGTCTGGCATAGTAGTGATGAACGAGCTGTCGATCATGTTCCATTTCTCTCGGTCGTTCTGTTGCTTTTGGTTGACGATGGAGTAGAGGATAGCTCCGCTTTCTCCGACAGTGTATGATCCGAACTCTGTGAATAGGTTTGGCTCAGGCACTCCAGCCTGACGACATGCATTCTGCACCTGTGTCACGATCTCCTCTATCATATACTCGTATTCGTATGAGAAATCCATGTGGGTCTGGATTGGAAGTCCACCACCGATATTCAGACTGTCCAGCTCTGGACATACTTTCTTCAATTCGATATACATGTTCACTCCTTTGTTCAACTCGTTCCAGTAGTACGAAGTGTCACGGATACCGGTGTTGATGAAGAAGTGCAGCATTTTAAGCTTCACCTGCGGATTGTTCTGGATCTTCTGTTTGTAGTAAGGAATCAAATCACTGTATCTGATTCCAAGACGGGATGTATAGAAATCGAACTTAGGCTCTTCCTCACTCGCCATACGCATACCCACCTGGATTGGCTTGTCGAATCCGTCAAGCAAAAGATCAAGCTCAAATTTATTGTCGAGGATCGGAATGACGTTGGTGAAACCATCATTGATGATCCTTTGAATGTTCTCAACATATTGAGGACGCTTGAATCCGTTGCAAAGAATGAACCTGTCTTTAGGCAAATGACCTTGCTCGGCAAGTGCTTCAAGAAGGAAAATGTCGAATGCGGATGATGTCTCAAGGTTGACTCCTTGTTTCAGCACCGTCTCCATGACAAAAGAGAAATGAGAACTTTTAGTACAGTAACAATAGTTGTATGTGCCTTGATAATCAACCTTTGCCATAGCAACATTGAACATTCTGCGAGCGTGCTGAATGTGGTTTGCGATTGCCGGAAGATATGAAATTCTCAACGGAGTGCCGTACTGTTTGATTATATCCATTAGAGGAATGCCATGCCATTGAAGCTGGTTGTCCTCCACATCGAACTCTTCGTTAGGAAACTCAAACGACTGCTCAATCAAATCAATGTACTTGTTTTTCATCTCTTTTGTCTTTACTAATAAAAATTTAACTCACTTGGATTGATGAAAATTTCCAGATTCAACTCACTTGAATTGTACCTGTTTCCTGAAATTCGCTGCAAATTTATAAGCATTTTTCGATTTTTGTCCCTTTGGACCGATAAATCATATCAATATTTTGTAATTTTGAATAAATTCTAAATGATTTACATATGTCGTTCACTATTAATTTTGGAAAATGCGGATTGCGTAGTTTTGACAAACCCGTTGTGATGGGAATACTGAATGCCACACCTGATTCGTTTTATGCAGGTAGTAGGGCAAACAGTGATTCGGAAATATTACATAGAGCCGAACAGATGATAACTGAAGGTGCTCAAATGATTGATATCGGTGGCTTTAGCACACGTCCTGGTGCTGTTGAGGTCAGTGAGGCAGAGGAGTTGGATAGAGTCTGCAATGCGGTGTCTCTAGTCAGAAAACAATTCTCTGATATCATCATTTCTGTAGATACATTCAGGTCTTCTGTGGCGAAAGAGTCCGTTGTTTCTTGTGGAGCCGACGTGATAAATGATATTTCTGCAGGAGCTTTGGATGATAATCTTTTTTCGACGGTGGCTGAACTCGGAGTGCCTTATATATTGATGCATAGTTTGGGAAACAGTGTCTCGGCACAGCAGTTGGAGTATGCCTACTCTGATTTCATGGGCGATGTGATCAAGTTTTTTGCTGATAAGATAGACCAGTTGCGTCTGCTTGGTGTGAAAGATATCATTGTTGATCCTGGATTTGGATTTTCCAAGACGATGGATCAGAATTATAAATTGTTGGCAAACTTGAAGAGTTTTGAGATTTTCAAATTGCCTGTTTTGGTGGGAGTCTCACGTAAGAGAATGGCTTGGCAGGTGGCTGAAACCACAATTGAAGAGAGCCTGAATGCCACGACAGCAATCAACACACTTGCGTTAGCTTCTGGCATGACTGATATTTTACGCGTCCACGATGTGAAGGCGGCGGTTGAGGCAGTGAAAATCTGGGAAAAAATGCTAAATTCAAAATGCTAAATTCTAAATTACGAATTACGCATTATAAATTACGAATTATAATTTCATAGGCATGGTTTATCGACTGTGCCTTATTTGTTGCCTTCTTTATCATCTCTTCACCTTGGTTGGCGTAGAGATCAGGATGGTATCTTTTCAAAAGTTTCTTTTTCTGACTTTTGATCTCGTCTATGCTTGCCGACGGTTCTATTCCCAATACGGAGTAAGCTTTTTGCAGTTCAGGAGACAGATTTGAGTAGTTTTTGTTTTTTGCGTTTGAGTGGTTGGAACTGCTGTTTTCTTTTCTCTTTTTTTCGAATTCCTTCTCTGCTTTTCTTTCTGCCTCATCTTCAAACCATTTGTTGCGACGCTTCTCAAACTCTTCGTAGTCGCCGAATTTCCCTGCTCTCATACGTTGCCAGAACATTGTCTCCACTTTGTTGCAAGTGGTGTACGGCAATCCCATAGCTTTGCCGATGATAGAGATGAGTTTTTGTTGGTCGAGTGTAGCCTGACCATCGGCGTATGCAATCGACCACATGCCGATAAGAATCTCTTTTTTATATGGAAAATCGTAGTATTTTAATTTGTCGGATACTTTTTTCTGCAGCTCTTTTACCTTTATGTGTTCTTTTGGGTTTATCCTACTAGCAAAATGATCTGTTCTGGTATTCGCAGCTGAACTGTCAATTTTTTCGAATGCTTTTAAGGCATATTCACGCATCCTTTCTTTTACACCGTCGCCTAAGACATGCAAATCTGGGGTCAGTTTCACAACTGCAATGAACACGTCCACTACCACATCTTCGAAATAGAATGTGGAACTTTGGAAATTCGAGGAACTTTGAGCTTTCGAAGATTCTTCATAAGAATCGTTGGTGTCTGACTTAATGGTATCCTTTAAGTATTATTAGGGCAATTAATAGAGCAGCCATTTCGTCTCTGTTTTGCTATTTATACTCTAAATAAATATCGTCTTATTTCACACCTTTGTCTTTCAACCATTTAGCACAATCCTCGTCGCCAAGGTCGGCTGCACGCTTCATGCATTCGATCTGCTTGTCTTGTTTTCCCATCTCACCGTAAGCGTTGGCTATTTTGATGAATGCACTAATGTCGTAAGGAGTAAGTTCAACCACTTTTGTGAAACAGTTTTCTGCCTTATCTTTCAAGTTGCGGTGAAGGAAAGAGATACCAAGGTTGTAGTGAGCTCTGGCATAACGTGGATTCACTTCGATCGCTTTCTGATAACAGTCGATGGCATGATCCTCGTCGCCAAGATTGCTATACGACACACCCATGTTGCAGTATGCTTTCTCGTAGTATGGGTTGATTTTCACTGTTTTGGCATAACACTGTATGGCGGCAGTCTCGTCGTCCATTTGGGAATAAATATTTCCGAGATTATAGTGAGAACCGGCGTCGTCGGGATTGATTTTGATTGCCGACTCATAACATTTTACAGCATTCTCCAAGTCGCCAAGAGTGGAGTATGCCATAGCTAGGTTGTGCAACGTCGCGGCATCATTTGGATCAAGCTTCACTGCTCTTTTATAGGCTCCGACAGCCTCCACGGTCTCACCTTGGCTGTTGTATGCGTTTCCAAGATTAAAATAGATGGATGCGTCTACAAGTCCGTTTTCAATGGCTGCGTTGAAGCATTTTATCGCGTCGCCATACATTCCGCTATTCGAATAAGCGTTACCCATATTATAATATATGTATGCGTTACCCGGACTCAAATTCAAAGCTTTTTTATATGAATTTATCGCATCTCCATATTTTCCTGCGGTGTAATTGTCGTTACCTTGCATAAAGAATGAGTCCGCTGAATCTTCAGCAAACACAATGCTGGCGAAATTCGTCGCCAATAACACAATAATGGATAAAAATAAGTTCTTTCTCATATCTACAAAAATATAATATTTTGCAGATTGAAACAATTATTTGAGATTTTTTTGCATTTTTTCCTTAAGATCCCTGACAAAGATATTGGTATATTTTACGGCACCTTCATTCCATAGATGTCTGTTGTCGTAGAATAATTCTGGGGAATTTGAGAATAATCCTTTGGTATGGTAGTCAAACAACCATAGATTGTTCTCTTTAGCCCAATCGTGGAGAAAAGAGTAAGTGGTCGTTTCTGCTTTGTCGTAGCATGGTGAAATCATGCAGAATAAAAATATTCCGTTGTCTTTACATTTTTTTGCGAATGCATTCAGATAATGCACTTTAAGGGTGTCTATTATATATGTAGACGGCATTGTGTCAACGATTTCTGGAGCGACGGATGGCTTGTCTTTTTTCAAATATCCATTTTCTGCGGATTTTCCATAGGGTACGGCATATCCGGCTAAGTCTGCCATGATTTTTGCGTTATATCTGTATAGGTGAGAGAGTTGATACTTCCAGTATGTCCCTGCTTTACGGAAAATTTCATCCACATCTTCATCATATCCGATATATGGCGCAAGATAGGTCAGCGTGTTGAATGGATCCGGCATTTGTGCAAAGTCATAAACACTCAGTTCCAAACCAATGTATCGTGGAGTGTGGTGCTTCAACAATAGACATAATGTGGCATAATGGGAAAAAATATTTCCACTGGCGTCGATGCCTCCATTGTAAACAGATAAATTGAGAGAGTCTTGTATGATTGTTGATACATAATGAGCCTCACAGCGTGATGTGCCCATCAATACCATTTCGTCTTCACATTTGGAAAACAGATATCTGTATTTAAATGCTGTTATTCCATCTGAATGTTCATGGATTGCCGAGCAAACATTGCTTCCTATCCTGTCTGCAATGAAACAGCCGGCTATCACAGCTAATATCAACACTATAACTTTTTTCATCAGAATTGGAAATAAATGAATTGATCTCCATTCAACACGCCAAACAACATTATGAATGAGATAGTCAATACAATGAATGCATAACGTACTGAATGTCGCAGCCATATGTTATGAATGGATGATACATGGAAACCTTTTTCGTATATAATCTCTTGCATTGCCAAAATAAAAAGAACAAATGCAATTATTATTATGTGAGCCCAGACAATGTATGGCTTGCCAAAATTAGTGAAAATTCCGCTAATGATTGTCAGCGCGTCTGTGAGAGTGTCCGCACGGAAGAATATCCACAGGAAACAGACAATAATGAATGTGGTCGTGACGCGAATATAATATAGCAGTTTGTTTTGTGGAGCTTTGGCAATTCCAAGCGTTCTTTCCACACACATCGCTATACCATGCAGTCCTCCCCAAACGACAAAATTCATGGATGCTCCATGCCATAATCCGCTCAACAGCATCGTCGCCATAAGATTCATGTTGCAACGGATGCCCGAACAACGACTTCCTCCCAATGGAATATATACGTAGTCGCGAAACCACGATGACAGTGAAATGTGCCATCTGTGCCAAAATTCTGTTATGCTGGTTGACAGATATGGACGGTTGAAATTGTCACACATATTATATCCGAGCATTTTTGCAGATCCAATGGCAATAAGTGAATAGCCGAAGAAATCACCGTAAATTTGGAATGTGAAACAAAAGGATGCGAGAAGATAACTGGCTCCGTTGTGCTGGGATATATTGTTGAATATTGAGTCGACATATATCGCGCATCTGTCCGCAAGACCCAGCTTAAGAAAGAATCCGAACAAGATGATCATCAGACCGTTGCGGAAATTTTCGTATGAGAATGATTTCTGTTCTTTGAACTGAGGCAGCAAATGAGATGCCCTTTCGATAGGACCTGCCACAAGTTGAGGAAAGAAAGAAATGAATAGAGCGAAAATACCAAGATTGTTTTCAGACTTTATGTCTCGACGGTAGACATCAATAGAATAGCCTATCGCTTGGAATGTATAGAATGATATTCCGACCGGCAACAGCAATCCTAGTTTAACTGGTACGATTTGTATGGATAAAAGATTTGTGAGATCTGCCAAAATTGACATCAGAAAATCGTAATACTTGAAAGTAAAAAGTATTGAGAGATTAAGTGTCACAGATAAAGAGAGCAGTATTTTTCTGATTTTTTGGGATTTCCCATTCATCATGGTAGCCAACTTCCAAGTGGAGATGGTGGTGAAAATAATCAGAATCGCATATAGTGCATTCCAACACATATAAAAATAGTAGCTGGCGATGAGCAACAGCCAGTTACGCCATTTGTGTGGCATTGCCCAGTATAATAGGAATATAATGGGAAGGAATATTATATATTGAATGGAATTGAATATCATTTATATGTATTTCTAAAAGAATATGTCTTTGATGCCATAGAATAGGATAGGCACCAGTAGCGACGGGAGAAGATTCACCGTCTTACAATCTTTTATGCCAAGAATGCTCAGTCCGGAGCATAGAATCAACACACCGCCGACTATAGTCAGCTCTGTCCTCATTGGATCGGGCATTCCGTCGCCACAGAAATATCCGAGGCTATAGAAAATGCTTTGCCAGCAGAAGAGCATTGGTGCGGCAAGAAGCATTATCCATCCGTAAGACGCTGCAAGCACCGCTGAAGTCACGAGGTCCAGCGTCGCATTGGTATATAAAAATGTGTTGGCAGACTCGCCTAAAGCCCATCCGTGGGAAGGGGAGAGGGCGGAAAGCACTGGTCCGACGATGCTGAACGTACCGATCGCATAAAGCAGAAATCCGGTCATGAGACCCTGCAGGGCATTCTTTTCATTGCCGGATTTTTCGTTTAATCTTGCATTTGCTCTGTCTATTTTCCCTTGAAAGTCCAACCATGTGCCAACGACGCCTCCGATTGCGAGGCTGGCTATAAACAGCACAGGATACTCACTCTTCGACATGTTTGGAATGACAGCGTTCATTCCGAGCACAAGACATGCGAGTCCGAGAGCGTTGAAAAGTGCAGACTTATATTTTTCTTTTATTCCGGTGCCAAAAGAAGCACCCAGAGCACCACCAATGAGAATTGTAGTGGCGTTAACAATTGATCCGAGCATTTGATGTAAATTTGTGGCAAAAGTAGTCAAAATAAGTTGTTCGCCATTATTGAATTGTGAAAATCTCAATAATTATAATAAATCACGAAATCAAATGGAACACAAAAAAATGGATTGGACACACAATATTGAATAAATCGATGCCATAATCGAATAAACCGACACCATAATGATTTAGGTCTTCGACCTCAACCATTATGGAATCGGCTATTGTCGCAAGCGATAAAGGGTCTACGACCCTTGGGGTGAGGAGGTATTCCGAGCTGGAAAAATAATTATCTTTGCAGATGTCAAGATTACAGCATGATAGATGGATTGTTTCAAAATACGAGGATTTCAAGGGGCTGAACGCCCTTGCCCCTCGCCCCTTCGAGCGAGCCGAAAGGCGAGCGAGAAAAGAAAATGAAACATAGTAAAGATGATTTCAAAAAGACAATTATCTTTGCAAACATCAAATCGATGATTTGAAAAGCGATCTTTATAAATTCTAGTAATCCCAAATTGCTGAGTTCAGAAAATGAGGAATTGCAAAGGGCGGAACGCCCTTGCCCACACCACTTCCGCGAGTGCGTAAGCACGAGCGGAAAAAGGAAGAAAAAATTGTAAAATTCATTATGAACATTTACATTTGCCAAATGTCTAAAATAATAATGTATGGGTTGCATTTTTGTTATTCGAGGAATTTTAATTTATATCTACGCTTTTGATCATAATCCACCACATATTCATGTAAGAAGTGGAACAGATAATTTTTCTATTACGATTGAAGATAGAATAATAGAAGGGGTTGCACGAACTACAACAATTGTTCTAATCAATGAATTCATAGATAATCATAAAAATGAATTGTTGGAATTATGGGGAAAAGCACAAAGAGGAGAAAAAATAACTAAAATTAGATAGGAGGAATAACTTATGATACTGACGATAAGTGATGTAGAATATTTAGGAGAATATACACTTCTTTGCACTTTTAGTAATGGAGAACGACGCAAGGTTGACCTTACACCGTTGTTGTCTTATCCTGCATTTGAAGAACTAAAAAACTTAGATAAATTTGTGCAATTTGGTCTTGACCAAACCATTTTTTGGAGCAACGGTGCTGACATAGCTCCTGAGTATCTCTATGAAATTGGACAAGTGGCATAATTTAATGTCTGCAAATTCACAGCCTATGTCAGCCCATACTTCGTAGTGTCGAATGGCGGAGCCTACACAAAGCATATTTACGCAGCAAGCCAAAGAATCGCATCCAAGCTTGGCAATGAGGATGGCTTCGGAGCAGATCCGAGAAGAGTGGAGCAGGCAGGAGGAAAGAAAATCTCTGACATTCAAAAGGATAATATTGGAGCAAGATTCTCAGAATTAGGCTTCACATATACCGCTCCAGAGAAAGAGAAGGTGGAGAAAGATTCCACAATGGATTCCGAGGAGGAAGAAAAACTTATCTTCTTCTATCATCCAGACCATCTTGGATCAACATCTTACGTGACAGATGCTGATGGAAATATTGCTCAGCATATTGAATACATTCCATACGGCGAGGTATTCGTGGAAGAGAGAAACAATTCATTCTCTACAAACTACCTATTCAATGCCAAAGAGTTGGACAACGAGACAGGTTTCTACTATTATGGAGCAAGATATTTGGATCCGACAGGAGCGATGTGGTTGAGTGTGGATCCGATGTGGGAGAAGTATGCTGGAATGTCTCCGTACAATTATTGTGCTGGAAATCCGGTGAAATTGGTGGATCCGGATGGAAGAGAGAATATGATTTATTTGGTAGATTTACAAACAGAGAAAAAAATAGATGTCCAAAAACTAATAGAAAGCGTGAATCAAGCGTTTGAAAGTTTAGGATTAGAAACTAGAATGATGTTGGCTCCTGGAGGAAAAGATTTTGATCCAGAATACATGGATAATACAGACTCATATGTCGCATTTGGACCTTTACGACAGAGAAAGGGCACTGATGTTACTTTCCCACTTCATGATTTCATTTGCCAAAAAAGCCCTGAATGGTGTGAGGACTATAGAAATTCTTGGGAAGGCGGTAAGGATGTTCCAGAACACTCTTCTTTGGATCTTTCAGGAAAGAAAACGCCAGTCATTGCACTTGATGTAACTGGTATTGTAGATGCAGCAAGTGAATATAATACGGATGCGATTGGCTTGGCAACATTTTTGGTTTTGCATGGAGCTGGTCATAATGCAGGTATGGGACATCCTGATAGGCACAAAGATGGAGATTTTTCATCAATGTTAATGAATAGTGGTAATTGGCATATAGGAAATGTTAAAGATAACCATGTAAGCTTAACTGATAACTTCGGTTTAAATCCATCTCATGCTGGTCAAACAAACTTTGGATATGTAAAAACTATGTCTAATAAGTTTGGACGTAACAAAGCACAATGTAATTACTATAAGAATCGAAAGGATAAATATAAATTTTATAAATTAAGATTTTGATATGTTGAAGTTCCGTTTCATATTGATTTTTGTTATTCTGTTTTTTGTTTTTTTATTGTGTAGAGAAAATTTAGTTTTCGAAAAAAAAGATAAAGTAGAAGTTGACAAGTACGAATGTACTATTGATGATCATTTTATAAGTTTCTCGTTACCGTCAAAATACAAAAGACTAGGAGAAGGTCATGTACCGTCTATATATTCAGATGTTGTGTATGTAGATTATAGAAATATCCGTGAAAATATTTTCATCGCAGATACTATAAGAGAAAATTGGTTTTTATATTATGTATATAAAGGAAATATATCAAACTCTTCTGAATTTATATCTGCTTGTCAGGTACAGATGCCCTTTTGTGAAAATATATATGATTTTACAGAGGAAAAATTAGATAATGGTTATGATAAATTTGTATTTGTTGAATTTCATCCGATTAAAAGGAGAAATATCTTAGATATAGAAAAAAAAGAATATGGGGTATGTATTTATATTAATTGTTTTGTGAAATCAACAGATGGTTTTTGTATAGAATTCGAAATTCAATCATTTGAACCTTTGGCAGAATTCAATTATCAGGAAAAAATGGACATTATCAATTCTATTTATGTTGAATGATATGAGGAATTGCAAAGGGCGGAACGCCCTTGCCCACACCTTCCGCGAGTGCGTAAGCACGAGCGGAAAAGAAGATGACAAATGAAAATGATTCCATAAAAAGAATTATCTTTGTATAAATCAAATCAATGATTTGAAAAGCGATCTTTATAAATTCTGAATATACCAGAAGCTAAGTTCATGGAAACGAGGAATGCAAAGGGCGGAACGCCCTTGCCCCCATCCCCTTCGAGCGAGCCGTAAGGCGAGCGAGAAAAGAAAGAATTGAAGAGATGTAAATTATTTAAAATCATTAATTTTACACCGCCGAGTCAAAAAATACGACAAGCGATCTTTTGACAGTGTTCCGATTTTAGAATCCATTACAGGAACGTCTCTATAAAAGTGGCGAACCAGTTCCCCCTTCAGGGGGCTAGGGGGCTTGTTCTACTTCCTACGTGACTGATGCTGATGGCAACATCGCCCAGCATGTGGAGTATATTCCTTATGGTGAAGTATTCGTGGAAGAGCGTAATTCCCAATTCTCTACTAATTTCTTATTCAATGCCAAGGAACTTGACAATGAAACAGGTCTCTACTACTATGGTGCAAGATATCTTGATCCGACGGGGGCAATGTGGCTGAGTGTGGATCCGATGTGGGAGAAGTATGCTGGAATGAGTCCGTATAATTATTGTATGGGAAATCCGGTGAAGTTGGTGGATCCGGATGGAAATGCAATTTGGGCAGCTGGAGCTGCAATAGGGGGGGCTATAATAGGAGGTGCAGTAAATGGTTTTTTGACTGCAATGGATCCGTCTACGAGTAAAGTAAATGTTATTGCCTCAATTGTCGGAGGTGCTATTTCTGGTGCTATTGCTGCTGGTGGTGCAAGCGTTGGTGCGGCAGCTGTTTCTGGAGCGGCGGGTTCTGCTGTGGGAAATGCTATAGAACAAGGAATAAACTTGTTGTTTGATGATAAAAAAACCAGTTATGATTTAGGAGAGACTGTGGTTGCTGCAGGAACAGGTGCACTTTGTAATATGGCGGCTAGAGGAACAAGTACCCTTATTAAAAAGAATGTTGAAGAAGAAAGTAAGGCTATAGCTAAAGATGCTGCAAAAAAGCAAGCAAAAGCTCGTCCTAGTTCTGATTATAAGGCTAATCAACGAAATGCACAAGAAAAAAGAATATCTCCGCAACAGGAAAGAGTAGGACAGGTGAAGAGCCAAAGACAGTCAATTCGAACACAAAGTGATAAAAAAATCTCTAATGCCGAACTAAAGGGAGATGTTTCTAATTACGTTTCAGATGTTTTTTATTCAGGAAGTCAAAATAGATCACAGAACATGTTAGTTGAAAAATGCAAACTAAACGAAAAAATAAATGCAAAGATAAACGAGAAATTGGGCCAATAGTCATAAAAAATAAGACTAATATAGAATGGATAATTGTTTCTATATTTGAAATATTCTTTTCTATATTTATGGTTTTATCTGCTATTAGATATGATATTTACATTTTTATTTTGATAGGCATCTTGTTTGCTGCTTTATCAATTTTAAAAATTAGAAATTTGCCTCATGATGAGTATCTCGTAATAAATGAAAATGAAATTCAGATAATGAAAAAAAATGAATTGGATGTATATGAATGGGGAAAAATAGATTTTTTGCAATTTGAAGAATGTTTTTCTCGTCATGGAAAGCTAGGTTTGACTTTAGAAATTCATTATAGAAAATATGATTTTCCTATTCCAATTTGGTTTTCTGATTTTGATATAGAAGAAGAGAATTTTAAGAAGTTGTGTGAGGCTTATTCAGGCAGAAAATTATTTTTGGATAATTATCAATCTGTTAATTGCCATAAATCTCACAAAAAAATAAACAACATCAAAGGTTCATAAAAAGAGTCTTGGTAAAGAACTAAAGAGTATTCTATGATCAAATTCAAATGATTTGAGGGAAAAATTAGACTATGTTGTATATTTTGATTCAGAAAAACTGAGTGGTTTGGCAAAACGAGGATTCCAAGGGCGGAACGCCCTTGCCTCACACCCCATTGAGCGAGCCGTAAGGCGAGCGAGAAAAGTGTATCCAAATTTACGACTCAATAATAATCAAAGTCTGCGTTTCCCATCGTTATTATATTGTCCGCGGTCTTCTATAATGGTCCGTTTTTGTAGATCCTTGGGGGATGAATTTTATGTTCGATTGTGTGATTATTATATGTTATCAGATATTTGTCCTCTTTTTTTTGATGAAAATGATTTTTTTTCAGTTTAATTTTGTTGAGAATAAAAAATATTTTTTTACTTTTGTGGCGTTGAGATAAAATCTGATTTTTTAAGGTCAGTGGTGCGGATGTAATTTAAAATATTATGATTATGGCAACAGTGCAATTTTTATCATTCTATTATCAAATACCCATTTGATTGTTTGTTGATTAATGTACTTTTTATGCTTTGTTGCACTTTTGTGTCAAAATTTGCATCAAAAAGTATTGCTATGTTTGTTGAGTTATTTATTTTTGTAGAGTTATTTATGTCAGTAAAATTCTAGGTGATGGATGAATGTCATTATAGAATTCCTTTCGATTTCGCTTCTGTATTGGATGAGACTCGTGGATACGCAAGTGTATGTTCGGAATTGGATTCTATAGATCAACATATTGAGATGCTGATTGGGACGTATCCTGGCGAACATAGTTTTGACGTGGAATACGGAACAAAAATTTGGGAAATGGATTTCGAAAGAATAGTGTCGCTTGATACTTGGAAAACTCGTTTCACAGAATGTTTGTCTCAGTCGATATCTAAATATGAAAAGCGAATAAGTAATTGCGAATATCGTCTTGAGGTAGCGGATGTCCTCAAGGAAAGTTCCATGTCACGCAACGTCAGCGTAAGAAAAAAGGTGGATATATTCATTAAGGCCACTCTTAATTCAACAGGTGAACGTTGCAGCCTTTATTATACATTGTTTTTAGGACCTTTGTCAAAGGATTAGAATTATGGGTTATAACAGAGAAAGTAAAGAAGAAATCAAAGACCGTATGATTCGTACGGCTTTAGATTTTTGGAATATCAGAAAGATTGAGAATCTCGATCCTCTTGTGAGACTCCTTATTGAGGCTCTGGCAATGCAGCTTCATAATGTCTCAGACGAGATTGCAGATATAGAGATACGTGCGATGAGACGTCTGAGTGAGGTCTTGCTGCCGGAAGTGGTTACTGTCGCCCGTCCTGCTCATGCTGTTGTGCATGCGGAAACAGTCTCTGATGCGTTGACTACAAGTATGTTCGACGCTTTCACCACCGTCTCCCCATCTCAAGGACGACGTGATGGCAGAAACTTTTCATTTTATCCTGTTTGTGAGACCATGTTGAGACGTGGGGATGTCCGTATGCTTGTGTCGGAAAACAGTGTGTATGAGATACTTCCGGATCAAAACAAGAAACTTTTGCTAAAAAAGCAGACAGCACCAGAGAATGTCAATAAACTGTATCTGGGCCTGGATTTTGAGGAAAAAAATATTGATCTGAGCAATTTGTCCATATATTTCGATTTCCCGAATATAGATAGACGGAATGATTATCTTCACTATCTGTCTTCTGCGGTATGGCGGTGGCGTGGTGAGGAACTGCGTGTAAGTCGAGGCTTGCATATGGAAGGAGAAAGACAGCAGGATCATCTGCAACGTTTTTTCGACGGGTTGGGTAATGACAAAAGTGTAAACGAAAGCATCGTCGACTACTATAAGATGAGTTATGTCACGATTGAAAGCCCTTTGAAGGCGACGTCGCAAGACTATGCCAATGTGCCGGCTGGATTCGACATGCGTGGCGACGTTGATGAGTATGCCGCTGTCTTCTCAAAAAAATTGATCTGGCTGGAAATTGACTTGCCTCCTCAGTTCACGACACCGGTTTTGTCGGATCTTCAAGTGTCAATCAACACTTTCCCTGTGGCTAACAAGGAAATGTGTAAGATAAACAGTTCCGTGAAGAAAGACTTCGGAGTGATTCCTCTTCCTGTGGAAGATGGCGAATTATTCTTTGATGTCGTGGAAGTGACGGATGAATATGGCAACGTCTACACCCGGTCGAACGGATATAAGAATGAAAAGTCGGATTTGAGCTACACTTTGCGTCAGGGAGGATGTGAGTCGTTTGACAAGAGAGACGCAAGGGATTTTCTTATCCGTCTGCAAGGCGTTATGGAGGAAGAACTGAGTCGTTTCTCTATTCAGGAGAGTGGAAATGGAGTCGAGAGCGTCAACCTGATAGAACAGCTTCTACGAAAAATCGAAAGAAGAACGCAGAACGATACAGAACGCAGCGAGATGCCATATTATCTTTTTGTGGAGCCCCAGAAGCCGACCTCTTATTTCTATATGAAATACTGGACATCCTATGGGCCGCTTGCAAATGGAATGAGAATAGGGCAGACACTCAATCCTACCGGTGACGCGTATGGAGAGTATGAGCATCCATTATTCCTCACCACTACTGTTAATGGCATGAATCCGCCTTCTGAGAGGGAGAGAATTGCCCAATTCAAGTATATCTTGAGCAGCAGAAATAGAGTGGTGACCAACAATGATATAAAAAACTTTTGTTTCTCGGAGTGTGGGGATGAGATTTCAGCTGTTGAAATAAAAAAAGGAATCAGTAGAAGTCCTGATTATGGGGGTGGTTTGCAGAGGACGATAGACGTCTTTTTGATTCTTAAAAACCGCGAAATGAATGAGAACCTAAAGATTCGTTTGTCTAATGATATACGAGAAAAATTGATCGGACAATCTCCGATGACATTTAATTATCGAGTGTTTTGCAGATAGAGATAAAATAAAATGAGTATCGAATTAGGAAAATTTGTTGTCAATTATTTGCTGTTTCCTGTGATAGTCTTGATTTTGGGACTGTTGTCTGTGATTATAGCAAAGAAAAATAAATTGCTGTCTGATAAAAAGGCGGTAATCACGGTGTTAGGTTCGAGTCTGCTGTATTCACTGTTCGGATTGAGCGGATTCTTCGGAATGACATTTATGCCGTATGTATACTTGTTTATTCAGTTTTTGTTCCTGCTGTTCGGATTTGTCAACCAGAAGTTGTTGTCGCATTATATTCCACAGCTGAAGGCGGTGGGGCTGATATTTGTTGTCGTGCTGCAATTCTTCATTTCGTGGGCCGTGTTTGCGATCATATTCAATCTGACAAATGAATTGCAATATGGATTTTGGGCAGGAACATGTCTGTTGCCAATCTTGTTTTATCCGCTTTTTGTGGTCACATACCAGTGCTATTTGAGTATTCCTGCGGAGATATACAAGATAAGGGTGTATCGTGAAGGTGAGTCATTTGAGCCTCCTCATGCGGAATTGGACATCAGCAAAGTAATGGTGGTCGGAATCAATGTCCCTAAATATGTTGGTGATGACAACGAGGCGATTGTCAATAGCAAAGCATTGAAGTCGTTCGTTTTGGGAGAGTGGTTTTGTATGATCATCAACGATTATAATAATCAGCATCTGGACAATCAGGTAGAGTTGTTTGATAAAGAGGGATCTTATGGTTGGATTTTCTATACAGAAAAGTCGTTTTTTAAGACAAGAAAGTATTTGGATCCAGATTTGACGTTTGAGTCTAACGGCTTGATTAACAACTGTATGATAGTTGCCAGAAGAGTTAAAAATGTAAAGTGAAAAAGAAGAGTAGATGACTATGAATATTGTTTATAAGTCTGTCAATTGGATGCAGGGGATGAGTGTTTCGTCATCTCATTTCATTGCGACCGAGAATTATTTGATGGAGCGTCTGATGAAAAACACAGAGGCTCTTCAGAACAGGTTTGCATATGGAATGCTTCCTATGTCAACCTATGATGATAAAGAGGATCAAATGAATCTTTATGTGGAAGGCAGGGGCACTGGCACTCGTTTGGTGTTAGGTATGTATCACGGAATTACAAGAGGCGGATGCTTGGTTAATGTACTGCCTGTTCAACCTGTGGTCTGCGAATGTGGTTCGGAGATTGACACCACAGAGCAAGGATGGGATGTCGTTTTGTCTGTGTCTCCATTTGAAAGACGTCCGTGTGGCGAGCCTGACATGCAGGAGACACCTCCTCGTTATCCTTATGTGGATCCTGTATACAAACTGTCGATAATAGAGAGAGACAAGGATGTAGTCAATGAGTATGGACCGTTTGATGTAGTGGTAGGCCTGCTGAAAAAGAAAGATGGAGAGCTTGTCATAGACAACAGTTATATTGCTCCGTCATTGTCGATGTCGTCTACCTACAAATTGAGAAGAGGTTTCGAGTCGATCTCACAATCAATGACGACAATTAAAAATGCCTTGTCTATTATTTTCAACAAGGCATATGCTTCCGTCGCCAACAAATCGGAGTGTATGGAGAACACATTGAAGGTCTGCAGGGAACTTCAAAGGGCAATCTCACACATGGAATACAAATGGCGCAGTTATGGTTTGTCACTCTCTCCCTACCAGGTGTCAGAGCTATTCGGAGATGTCGCAAATTCAATAATGGCAAGTTTCTTGTTTATGTCAAAGTCCGGCAAAGATGAGATGTTGAAGTATTTCCACGAGTGGAATGGTATCTCACCGTCTGCATTCGAGGAAATTTTGGATAACGTCGCTTCCAAAGAGTTTTGTCAGAATAGGATAGAGACGTCGATGTCGTCAATTGACGCCATGTTGAATGTCTTGGAAGGGTTGTTGGTAAGTTTGAGTAAGCTTGATTATGTCGGCCAGCGTAAAGAGAGCATGGTTATCTCTGTCACTTCAGCAAAAGACACTGGTGAGCAGGGCAAGAAGTCAAGCTGGCTATTGTAGGAGTAGGGCATGGGTTCGCTTAACGAAGAAATAGCAGGCAAGAATACATTGTGTACGGACTACCGTGCAGAGTTTGTCGCTGCTTGTCTGATCGAGAATGGCTTTGATCCGGATGAAATCAGAATCATTCGTGAAGGAATATCCAAGGGAGGAAAGAATATCGACAAGATTGTTTGGGAAAACTCGTTAGACAGATTCTCAAGGTATCTTTCCATATATACCAGGAAAAGAGATTTGTATGAGTCTTTGCCGGAAGGAATTTTCCATAAGCGAATGGATCTTAATGATAAGAGAGACAAGGATACTGTTGTCGAATATATCCGGCATGAACGACAGGTGGCGATGAGTGCGTCTTTCTTTTTCCGACCTTTTGAAATGTCGATAGACAGACTTCTGGTAGAGGCCAATCTGTACGAGATGAGATTGGAGAAGAGGGACAAACATGATGATTTTGTCGGTTTGTTTGAGCCTGTATGGCAAGAGTTGCAAGACATGCCGTTAGACAAATCCCTTTTTGCAGTCTCATTGTTGTCGCAGGCTTATCGTCTGACAAAACCAGAACAGATAGCGGAAATACTTTCTGTGTTTTTGGACTGTGACGTGGATATTGATGTGTCGTACAAGCAGTTGGCATTGCCTACGGACCAGTGCGATTGGAAGTTGGGCGAAACCAGGTTGGGCGTGTCGACGGTGATAGGAGGGGGGGTGACGGATTGTTTTCCGGTAATGAACGTGCGGATTGACTCGTTGCCACCGAAATATAAGGATCTGATGTTTGAAAATACCCCTGCGTATAATAACTTTATAGATATTTTGGATTTGTTTGTCCCTGCAGACACTGAGGTAAATATAAATATTAATGTGGCTAAAGAAGGAATCGTATTCTTGCTGACAGACGACGAGACAGCGCCACTTCTTGGCTATTCAACAATATTGTCATGAAAGCGTTAAATGAGAAAGAGACGGTAGTTTTGCATGCAAGGTTTGCTGGCTACATGGTTGTTTTGGTAGTCCTGACATTATTTTTCGTGTTTTCTTTTTTGAAAACATCTGAAGCGGAGATAACCGAAATCAAAATGAAAACAGGTGATTGCGAAAATATATACAGGATGCAGATTGAATTGTGTGATGATATTGACGACCTCTTTACCCGATATCGGTCGTTCGATGTCACTGACAACGTTAATACCGAATTCCTCATGCGTTCAATTGTAGACAGAAAAATGGAAATATCGAAGAAAATTTCACAACTGCCTGCTAACGATGTGAAGGTACATTCATATATGATTTCAAAAATGGATGAGCTATTACGTGTCAGAGATTCGATTACTGCTATGAAGCAGGAAGAATCAAGAGTGAAAGAAGATCTGTTTATGTGTAATGGCGATTATAAGAAATTGAACAGGCAAAAAAGGAACAGCCAATTTCTAAAGTGAAAAATTTATTTATAAGTGTTGTGTTATGACAAAAAGCAATTCAACATCGACGTCGAATGAAAAAGTGACTGGATTGATATATGTCCTTTCCCTGTTTTTGATTACTGCGGGAATATGTGGATATATACTATTCATACACAATTCTGATTATTACCATTTTGCAAATGGCAAGAAAGATGCGTTGTCTAAGTTAGAGAGAGTAAAAGAGTTTCAGAATGCGCAATCAGATTATTTTGAAAAAATTACGACTATTGATGAAAATGTGAATAATATAAATCCGAATGTTAACGCGTCGTATCTGAAACAGAACCTTTACTATACTATTGGAGTTGTGAAGAAGATTAGTAGCGACAACAAGTATGATGCACGATTCCGAATATTTGAGCAGACAGCAAATTTCTATGAGATGAAGCTGTTTGACAGAGAACGCCTTTCTGCATCTCAGAAAAACATTGAAAAGTTTAAGCTTGAGTTGGATAATTGTCGAGCTGGAGTTGAAACGTTAAAAAACAATTGATTATGAATAAACTATTCACAAAGGGTCGTTTGATTGTCTATGGTACAATGCTGCTTTTGGTAGTCGTGTCTATAGCCATTAAATCATGCACTGCAGATATGCCAATTCGTGCTTCAATATCTCCTTTGAATGTGGAAGTTGGCACTCCGATACATTATGTGGACAGTACTTACAATACATCCCATATACTATGGGAGTTTGGAAACGGGGATATTTCAAATGACAAGTCAGGTTTTTATACATTTAATGAAATTGGTCGCTATCAGGTGAGATTGATTGTGAATCGGGCAAAAAGCCAATGTTTTATCGTTAATGTCAGAGAAAGGAGATCTGACAGAAACAATAAGATGGTAAAAATCAAAGCACCCTCGAAAGTGGTCCAGAATGAGCGTGTCGTCTTTATGGCAGATGGTGACTCAGACAACTGGAGATGGGAGTTTGGAGAGAGTGGACAAGTAGATTCACAGGAACAGAATCCTATATATGTATATTCAAAAGTTGGTGTTTACGAAGTGAAGCTGATGGCGGCTAATATGATGTATCCGATTGTTCATACAATAGAGGTGATGCCTGAGTTTGCTATAGATGAGAGCTCGGATGTTGATGTCCAGACATCTGATGAGTTCAGAATAAGATTACAGCAGATTATAGACGAACGGAATGTTTTCAATAAAAACTATAACTATTTATTGAAACGCTATTTGAACAAGAACTCAAATGTTTCGGTTTTGATAAACGGTACGAACGAAAATGACTTTTATTCATATTGCAATGGATTGAAAATTCTAGGCAAACAGCAATCCACTGTTATTATGGATGTGAATATAGAGCGAGATAAAAATGGAAAGATTAAGAGATTGTTGGTGAATCAGGTTTCCAGCAATTGATATCTTCAATAAATAATTAATAAGAAATAAAATAGGTCGTGGTGTTGTTTAAGTATTTTTTACATTTAATAGCATGTGGCGGTTTAGTCCTCTGTACGGCATGTAAACCTGTTAATTCGTCGACAAAGATAATGAAGACGCCTGACGAGTATACAAGAAACTATTGTTGTGGAGAGGTTTCAGTTCCAAAGTCGGCTGAGAGGAACACTCCTTGGATTGTTTATTCCGACAGAAATATGAACCCTACATTCCATATTCCAGGAGGAAAGGTCAAATTAAAAGAGGTTTCATATTTTGATCCGCTGGCAGTGATTGACGAGGAAGGCGATTATGTAGAGGTTGTAAAGTATGAAAAAGGAGTTTTTGAGGGCAGACGTGTGAAGGATCCAAATAAGGCGGAGTATTTGGGTTGGATGCCAAAGTCGAACTTGGTTATGTCGTCTAACGCAATGACTGACGTTGCCACCGGGTTGGTGATGAAGATGATAACTATGGTCAACGATACAACACCGTTGACATATACAGAAAAATTCTTTACAGATGGCGAAGTGACTTTGTATAGCGAGCCAGAATTACTTAATCCGATTGGCACAATTCCGTTCCAAAAACCCGTTTTCTTATCAAAACGAAGTGTTGATAAAGACAAATGTCTGGTGATCGGAGTTGAAAATCTTACTCCGTTAACTGCATCAGAAGTCACATCTGGTTGGATATCTTCGTCGATGTTGAGACCATTGGGAGAAATGTTATATGGAGACTTTTCTGAGGTTCCAATCAAGAAATTTACATTCACAAGCCCATATTCAGGGACAATGTTCTACATTCCAAAAGCATCAGAGATCAGATATCTAAGATCAAATAGAATTCCAAATTTTGTCGGCGTGGATCCTATCTATGGAATAAACGAACTGTCTGACAATTCCGTCGTGTTGAAGACGGCGACCCCGGTTCCAATTATTAATGATGACCTTAATCTGGTTTATAGTCTTGCTGGCACTCCTATTTCCAAAGGCTTTTATGAGGACCTGTCTGACAAACTAAAACATATCAATATCATGATAGTTTTTTCCGGTCAGAGGGAAGTGGATGCAAAATTTAATCAATATGTCAATTTCCTCCAGCAGTTGGATGGAATAATTAGAAAATATAATTCAGGTTTCAAGTTTAGATTGGGATATTTTGTTGGTTTTGACGCTGATAACAAAGCTTCAAGATGTATGCCGACTAAAAATATCAGACAAGCTCTTTCTGACTTGGAAAAATATAAATTTGCTGAGGGTATCAATCGAAAAGTGAAGTACACTAACGATGCTTGGTCTGCATTGCGTGGGGCAGTTGGAATGTTGTCGCCATATAGAGAAGAACAGAATATCGTAATTATAATAGGTGAAAATGGAAATCAGAAAGAGCAGATAGACAATGCTCTGGTTAACAGTTTGGTAAAAAACAATTGCAGAATTATCGGTTGTCAGCTGTTTTCCAACAATGGCAACACCTTCAATAATTTTGTGTTACAGGTGGAGGATATGATTTCCCGTTCTTCAGAACTGATCGCTAAAGAGAAAAAGAAGCAATTGGTTCATTCAGAACAATTGTGCTCTAACAATAGATATAAGGAGTATTCTGAAAATGTATATGGATTGGATTATCCGAAAAACAGTATGTCACAGGGCTGGGTGATATTCCCGAAAAAAAATGAGGCACTTTCCCCTGATTTGCTTTTGTCTGTCACTGATTCCACAATCAGTATGATAGAGCATGAAACAAAAAGTGTGCTGAACCATATCAGTGAATCATTCAAAAATTCAAGTGTGTGGCGTGCGTCTATTAATCCAGATTGGCTGAAACTTGGTGGATATCCGACTTCTTTCCAGAAACTGTCTGCTCTTTTCCAACCTTTGTTCCCTAAGAATCCCATTTCAAATTATCCAACAGATTTGAAAGTAGACTCAAAGGATTTGAAAAACGGTAAATATATGCTTTTTGTGACAGATTCAGAATTGGACAGAGTTCGCCAGTTTTTACGTGATTTGTTGTCTGTTAGAGTTGACACTAAAAGTACTAAGTCTTCCAGTAAAAAGGAAAAATTGCGTTCTTGTCCTGATATGATAAGTAGAAATCATGTGGACGTTCCTATAGGTCAGCGCAAATATAAGAAAACGAAAAAAGCCAGAAAGTCAATGTATAAGACTTATCTGCGTTGGGCTAAATACGAAAGGGTTTATCCTCAGAAAAAGTCTAAGCTGAAGAAAATGACTTTGTCAAAGAATCAGCAGGAGGTGATTTCAATGTTCTCATTTGATCCTATAATGAGTTCGAAGAAACTTTCCGACTTGAAGCGTCGCAAAGCTATTCCTGATGAACAGCTGGACAGATTGCAGGAATATTTGTTCGCAAAGCAAAAAGCATTGGAAGATGCGATAAATAATGACAATAAGTATGAGTTTAATGGGCAAACCTATTACACTATCGACTCTTCTTTATTGCCTTAATCTACCATTACTTATGTAAAATTGAAACTTATGGATTTTCTGAATTTAAATAGTGAATTGCAAACTGCAGTTCGTATTGCCAAATCGTTTGCACGTGAATATGGCAATGCAAAATATTCTCCGGCTCATTTGTTGAAGGCAATGCTTCACAAGGAAGTTGGTCTGGCTGATTTTGTCTTGTCGATTGGCAAGGATGTCTCTTACCTTGAGGAGTGGGCAGAAATCAGAATGGAGGAGTGTGAAAAGTTGGGTGGAGTCGCTGAGATTGAGCCAGACTCAAAAGTTTACAAGGTTTTTGAGGAAGCCGACAATGTTCGCTTGAAATTGGGACTCCTTGAAATCAATCCTATTTGTGCATTGTGCGCACTGTCTCGTCCGGAGGTAGGTTTTTCTGCCGATCAGCTGAAGTCGTTTCCTATAAGGGAGAAGGATATCTGGGATTGCTTCATCGGAGACGGTGGAAATAAAAAGACCAATGTTAATATTCCAGTGTCTTCTTTCGACGGAGCTTCTGATGCTCCTGCGTCTAAAGCTAATCTGGAAAAATATTGCGTCTGCAAAACAGATGAGGCAAGAGACGGCAAACTTCATTCTATAGTTAGCCGTGACAATGAGATTCGCCAGATGATGGAGATCCTTGGTCGACGTAGCAAGCCAAATGTTATGGTGACAGGTGATTCCGGAGTCGGTAAGACGGCATTGGTGGAAGGCCTCGCATATAATATCGTAAATGGCAATGTCCCTACATTCTTGGAAAACACAGAGATATGGGAGTTGGATTGTGGTGCTTTGATTGCCGGAGCCACATATAAAGGTGAGATTGAGGACCGTTTGAAGAAGTTGATCAGTGAGCTTCGCCAGATTGAGAAGGTCATTCTTTTCATAGATGAAATCCATATCCTGCTCGACGCTAAACAGGGTAACAGCGGTGCAGTGAACATTCTTAAACCAGAGTTGTCGAAGGGAGATCTGACGGTGATCGGCGCGACAACACAGGATGAATACAGAAAAGTGGTGGAGCCGGATTCCGCTCTCAACCGTCGTTTTGAACTTCTTACACTTGCAGAGCCAAATATGGAAGACGCAGTCACAATGGTAGGCTTTGTGAAGGAAAATTATGAGACATATCATAACTTGAAAGTCAGCGATGAGGCTCTTTCAAACTGTGTCCGTATGGCAAAACGATATGTCAAGGACCGACGTTTGCCTGATTCGGCAATCGATTTGCTCGACCGTACGATGGCCGCTGTGAAGATGGTGAATGAGACAACCGCTGGAGAGCAGGCATGGCTGATACGTGAATTGGATAATATAGAGCAACGTCGCTCCGAATTATCTGATGACGATTATCTGAATAAATTGAAGAACATCGAGCTTAGCATAGTGAGCAGATTAAGTCCGATTGTCCAGGCAAGGGTGGAGTATGAGATCGACAAAGAGATTGAAATTCCGGAGCTTACTGAAAAATTGCGTAAGCTTGCAGAAGGTTTGTCAGAGATGTCGAAAGAAAAAATTGAGACTGTAGTCCCTGAACATATAGCAGCGGTTGTGGCTTCCAAGACTGGTATTCCGATCGGTAAAATCCAGGCAGGAGAGAAAGAGCGTCTGCTTAATATGGAGACAATCTTGCGTCAGCGAGTTGTCGGACAAGACAGAGCTTTGAAGTCGTTGACTGATGCGATTTTGGAGTCGCGCAGTGGAATGAACAAGGCTGGTCAGCCAATAGGATCATTCTTCTTCCTTGGACCTACAGGAACAGGAAAGACAGAGTTGACGAAGGCGTTGGCGGAAGCATTGTTCAACGACGAGAAAGCAATGATCCGATTTGACATGTCAGAGTTTAAGGAAGAGCATTCCGTCGCCCTTCTTTATGGAGCGCCTCCGGGATATGTAGGATATGAAGAGGGTGGAATGTTGGTCAACAAGATACGCCAACAACCATATTCTGTCGTTTTGTTCGACGAGATTGAGAAAGCACATCCGTCGGTTTTCGACTTGTTCCTGCAGATTTTGGATGAAGGAAAGTTGCACGACAGATTAGGAAAAGAGGGTGATTTCTCCAATGCAATCATAATTTTCACCTCGAATGTGGGAAGTGAGTGGATTTCAAAGGAGTTGGAGGAAGGACGTGTGCCAACGACACTGCAGATGATGGAGGTGATGGGTAGACATTTTCGTCCAGAGTTTCTAGCACGTTTGTCGGAGATCGTGCCGTTCTCACCAATTGGAGAGTCGATATTAATGCAGATTTTTGAAATTCAGTTCCAGGGATTCCGCAAGCTATTGATAGCCCAGAACATGGATATCGAGTTGACAGATGCGGCGAAGAAAGAGTTGGCATTCAAGGGCTTCACGCCGAAGTATGGAGCACGACAAGTGTCAGGCGTAGTCAGAAACTATCTGCGTCGCCCGATCTCACGCATGATACTTTCTGGAGAGTTGAAGAGTGGCGACAAATTGTGTGGAGATCTTGATAATGAGAACAATATAAAATGGAATGTAGTGCGTGATTGAGACTGATATCAATGCCTTCAAGTTAAATTCATGCCAATTTCGGCACGAATTTGTTTGGAACGCGTACAAATCTGTTTTTGATTAATAGCATTTGTTTTAATTCATTCTTTTTTTTGTGTTAAAATGCATTAAGATGATGAAAATTAGTATTCAATTGTTTGGATAACAAATAAACGGTAATTATCTTTGCAATAAAACGATTACGGTAATTGCGAAAAAACGATCTACTTGCTAGGTTTAGTTTTTTTACGGATGTGTCGTATGTTTAGTTATTAATTTATAATATTTTAAAGTTATGGCTTTTAGATCCACTTTAAATCTAGGCGGTAAAGAGTACGATGTGCTCGACTGCAATTATTCCCTTAAGCGCGATGTTGACTCTAAGGGTCGTCCATCTTCTAACATTTACGGAGGAAGAATCTCAGTAAGAGTAGAGTCTACAGAGGACACTACTATTTTGGAGACAATGGTAAACCAGTTCAAACCATTCAATGGTAGCATTGTTTTTAAGAAAGGAGACGAGGAAGGTAAGATGAAAGAGCTTACTTTCGAGAACGCTTACATCATTGAGTTTGCCGAAGGTATTGACATCGTAGGAACAGCTCCTATGTCAATCAGTATCACTATTTCTGCTCAGATCATCAAGATCGGTGGCGCAGAATACGAGGAGAATTGGCCAAAGGCTTAATCAAGAGAATGAGGGAAAGGCTTTTTAGCCTTTCTCGTTTTTATTTTTTGCTCTGTCATAGTTTATGATTGATGACAGAATGAGTGTATAATGTAAACGGAGCGTTTTGATGAGTATTTGCTATTGTCCTTTATTTGATTTTTAAGCACGGACTATTTTAATAGCTTTTATTTTTTTGATGGAGTAATTTTACAAAATGTCAGTCATATTTTAGTACAGAGCCATTCATTAGATTTGGAACTATATTAAACTTGAGATGGGTATATTAAATTATGAAATTGGTGGTAATGAAAGACCTGTAGAAGCTTCAGAAGCTATCGGTAACATACCACAGAATCGTACTTTGTTTGTAGGCAAACTTACAGCTGAGGATCCTATTGCTCCTGAGACGGTAGAGGGCTTAAAGACAATAGACGATGTATATGCGAAATTCCAGCCTAATGTGGATGTAGAGTTTGAGACGGTTGAAGGTGAGACTGTCACAGAGAATTTCACGTTCTCAAACACTGGCGATTTCCAGGTGAAGCAGATGACAGAACATAGCGATTTCTTGAAAGGATTGTCTTTGGAACAAGAATTTTACGAGAAATTGGTCAAGCAGCTTCGCACAAACAAAGTGCTTCAGAAGGCTTTGGAAAACGAAGAATCTCGTCAAGGTATGATTGAAGCTCTTACAAAACTAAGAGAAGAGCTAAAAGAATCAGGAATCTAATTATATCTAAAATTATTTATATGGCTGATATTCAAGCACAAGGGGTTCAAACGAAAGCAGCTGAGCTCAAAGAGAAAGCAGGTGCTGGAAAATCTTTGGAGGCATCGTTGGGAGCGTTGGCTCGTTATGGTGGATTTGCATTCTTAGAAAACATAATCGATGGCATCCAAAATATGAATCCAGAGCGTAAGGCTCGTAAGAAAATGTTCCTCGTAGAAGAACAAAAAAAGGGTGAAAGAAAGGATTTGGCAGGAAAGATAGATCTTTGGATTGATATGCTTTCAAATACAAAGAATATCTCAGACATGCTGGAACAGTGCGAAACAAAGATCTCTACAGTTGGAAGTCTTTTGGCGAAAAACCAATTGGCGGCAGTGGAGGCTGTGAAGGAATTGGAGCAGTCGTACCGAGCAATTCAACTGTTTTATAAGAATACAGAGGAGACTAAGCTTAGCAACGTCTCTGTAATGAATGCTTCTTTGGAGCAATTGAAGGATCTTGACAACAGCCGTTTTATTGACCATGTAGAAGAGGAGTTGAAAAAGAATTACGACCGACTTGATCTTCGCAACAACTATGGCTTGCTTGTCGTTCCTGGTTATCTTGGCTCAAATATGGTGCTCGACAAATGGTCGAAGATCGCCAATTCAAATAAGGTGATGTTGTTCACCGACTTTGCTGACTTGGATCAGCCTGATGACGTGGTTGAACTATTCACTAGTGCCGACCATGCAGGTGGTGAAACTTACAAGAGCAACACTGTCATGTGCTGCAACTGGTTGGTGGGACGTAACGCTTATAAGGAGTTGGGTGAGGAGGATGATTTGCATGTCTCTCCAGCCGCCGCTCTTGCCGGTAAGGTCTACACTACACTTATGTCTCAGGTTACAGCAGGTAAGAAATATGGTGGATTGAACGAGGTCGAGTCTGTCGCATTCCCATTGCGTAAGAGTGAGATATCTCAGCTTGAGTCGATGGGATTGGTGCCTATGGTCAACGAATATGGCAAGGTTATGGCATTCTCTGCCAAGACTTTGTTCAATGGCGACAACTTGGGTCTGCAGACATATTCGGTTGTCCGTGTGTTCGACTATGTGACAAAGGTGTTGTTCGACTTCTTGAACCGTCGCTCATTCGAAAACTGGAGCGGAAAGACGGAGAGAGACCTTCGCTCACAGATCGTTAAATTCTTGGATAGCATCCAGGGTCCGGACAAGTTGATCGAAAGATCAAAGGTAATCCGTTTGGAGCAGGATCCTAACCAGAAGGACAGAATATATTTGGATATCCATATCACTCCGTATTTCCCAGCTAAGAGCTTCGTAATCAAACTTGATGGAACTAAGGGCGACGATGAAGCTAACTGGAACAGTGAATATTCACAGGGATAAGTGAATGTCCACCGGATTGATAATGTTATTGATAATTAATTTATAAGAAGAATGTCACAGAATTTGAATCCAGTACAACCAAAAGTGTTGATCGAAGGTGAGGAAATTTCTTTCGAGTCGTTAGTCCTTGAACAGAACATGAATTCGTGCCACAGGTTTGAGGTGGTTTGTGAGTATATGTCTCAGAATGAGATGTGGCAGCAGACACCGCAGAAACTGTTGAAACGTATCGGTTCAAAGGCTTTAATCACGTTTGAGCATAAGGATTCAGGTACACCTTATGAATTTTCAGGGTGGGTGACAGATGTTCGTATCGATGCATGGGAAAGTGAGCCCGATTATGAGTTTCTTAACCACAGAAGCAATCGGGTTCACATCATCGGTGAAGGCGGAATCGTGAAGCTTAACGGATCGCGAGGAATGGATTCCTTTGTGGACTGCCAGCTTAAATCGATCGTGTCTCAGGCGACGCAGAAGTTCGGAGTCACAGTAGAGTGTGAACCTAATTTCAACGGAGTCATCCCATACGTGATGCGATATCAGGAGAGTGTGTTCGAATTCCTCAACAGATTGTCGAGCACATATAACGAGATGTTTTTCTACGACGGAAAAACCGTCATTTTCGGTCAGCCGAAAAAATCACCTGAAGTGGCATTGACATTTGACCATGACGTGTTCAGCCTCTGTACACGTGCTTCAGCCTTGCCAAGCAACGTCGCAGCATACGAGTATATTCATGAAACGGACAAGCAAGTATGCGTGGAAGGAACTAAAGATTCTGGCGCGGGACTTCTTTCTGATGTGAAAGGATGCGCTGGACGATTGTATGATGACATAGAACTGGTGGCAAGCTCGTCACCTGTCACATCAGACTCCGATCTCAAGACATTGTTGGATACGAAGGATAAAACGATCAGTGGCTCGATGCTCAGTGTAGAGGGTCAGACACGCACATGTCAGGTGGTGTTGGGAGGAATCGTAGAGATAATATTTCCTAGTAAGATGGGAGTCCCTTCATTGGGCAGATACCGTGTTGTGGAGGTGGTTCATAAAGTGGACAAGTCTGGCAACTACAGCAACCATTTTGTAGGAACACCAGAAAAAAGAGAATTTATCACTCAGCGATATTTGGGTAGCGTCAAGGCATATCCGGAGATGGCTGTTGTGAGCAGCAATAGCGATCCCAAAGGATTGGGAAGAGTGCAGGTGCAGTTCGACTGGCAGAAAAGAGCCGGCAAGAACACAAATTGGATCCGTGTGCAGACTCCCGACGCTGGAGGTAGCGGCATGACAAACAGAGGACTGGTATTCATTCCCGAAGAAGGCGACCAGGTGATGGTCGGCTTTGAGTACGGAGATCCTAACCGTCCGTATGTGATGGGAAGTTTGTTCAGTGGAAGTACTGGAAAAGGAGGAGGAGAAGGTAACAACAAGAGAACAATCCTAACCAAGAGTGGACATCAGATAGTGTTTGATGATGACAAAGGAGGCAGTTGGGGAATCACTATCGCCGACAGCAATGGCAATACCATCAATTTGAGCTCATCCCAGAAGACGATTGTAATCTCGTCTCAGGAGAATATTGTGTTGCAATCCAAGAACATCACACTCGAGGCCGAAGAGAAGATTTCCCAAAAGTCAGGAAAAGATTTTGACGTCACAGTTGGCAACAACTATAAAATGGAAGTGGAGAAAGACAGCACTGCAACTATCAAAGGCGATTGTTCAGAGACTATTAATGGAAAATACACAGGAAAAATCAAGGGAGAGTCTGACATTTCTGTCGGTGATAATTCCAATTATAAGGTTTCTGGAGATTTGACATTAAGAGTAGATTCTGATACGAGCCTGAAAGTTAAGGGAAAATTAGATAGTGAATCTTCTGGCGACAGCACATTGAATTCCAAAGGAAAAATGTATGTCAAGGGAAGTGGAGATGTTTATATCGGTAAATAATTGATACTATGTGTAATATCGTTGGTAGTGGTACTAATAATATCGAGGAATCTTCGCAGGATAGTGAAAAAGTCAATCTTGAGTTGAATATTGGTGTCTTTTTTGATGGTACTCTGAATAGCAAGGCGAATATTGATGAGAGAAAGGATTTTGAACAATATTTAAGAGAAAATTCTTCTTCGAATATGGCTATAACCAGAACTAATTATTATAGGAAAAACAGCAATAAGAACAATAAAGAAGAAAGGGAGGATTTTGAGAAGTATTTGAAAGAAAATCCTATTTTGCAGAATGCGGTTGTAAGAAACGATATTTATAGCAGCAATGGCAGTTATAATAACGAGTACACGAATGTAGTAAGGTTTTATAACTGTTTTAAGAATGATACCGAATCAACTGAAAAAAAATATATTTCTATTTATGTTGAAGGTATTGGAGCTAAACCCAGAAAGATAAGCAAGGAAGAAGATAATTCTAATCTTGAAGAGAAAGATAATGGAGTTGATTTTACGAAAACTCCTAACAAACTGACTCGAAATGAATCCTATGATAAATATGAGAATGGAGATTTGTCATTAAATCAATTTGTTGATGATAATGAAGGCTTTCTTTCTTGTAGTGATGATACGTTAGGCTCTGCTTTAGGTATTGGAATATTTGGCGTTAAAAAGAAGGTTGAGTCTGCGTGTGAAAAAATTAGGGATGTCATAAATGGTCTTGATCTGCAGGAAAATACAGAGGTGACATTAAATCTTTATGTCTTTGGCTTCAGCAGAGGTTCGGCTGCTGCAAGATGTTTTTCTTCTTTTTTGAAGGAGAGAACAGGAAAAACCAAAACTAGGGTTTCTTCCAATGCAAGTGTTATGGGTTACATCACGGAAACCGTTGTGAAAGAAAAATTAAAAAAAGAAAACGACTATAAATCAAGTCTAATGGCAGATTGGCTTGAAAAATTAGTGGAAGAGAAGAATATTAGTCTTTCTGATATTAAGGTAAAATTTCTAGGTTTGTATGATACAGTGTCTTCATATGGATCCTATTTTAATGATGATGTGGAAGAATTGTCGTTGAAAATTGATTCTAAAAATGTAGAGAATGTCTATCAGATTTGTGCGGGGGATGAGTATAGAAAGAATTTTGCTTTGACAGATGTCTCTTCAGCTGGAGGTGAAGACAAATACATTATAATTCCTGGTGCTCATAGTGATGTTGGAGGTGGTTATGCTGATAATATTAGGGAAAAAATGGTAGGCGTATTATTTACGTTTCGTGGAAATAAGTCAAGAAAATGGTTGAGAAAAGAGGGTTGGTACAATCAAGGTGAATCAGTAAGGACGATTAGCAATTTGTATAGTGTAATCCCTTTCCTTTTGATGAAAGAGAAAATTGTAGGGCGTGATATCGTGTTTGATACAGAGAAATTTAAGGATTATAAGCTTCCTTCTTCTGGAAAATTGAAGATTGACAGAATATGGCATTATCCTAGCAAAGATTTAAATGAGTTCTATGAAAAATTAAAAGGGGGAACGTATAGATATGCGATAGTGGAAAAAGGAATCCTTTTTTTTAAGAAAAATACTATAGAACAGTTGGAGGGATATGATGATATTCTTTTGAAAAAAATAAGACATGATTTTTTACATTTGTCTGTTTCTAGGGATACATATTTAGATTTGGTGGTCAACAAATCCAATAATAATCAAAATCTAAGGAGTGTGTTTCCTGGTTAAAGGTTGATATAATTCAGATATAAGGCAGTTTGATTTTTTTCAAATTAGAGTCTGTTTATGATTAAGAATATGTATTTGTTATGTCTGATAATTTTTTCTTTTAGCGTGGTATTATGTGCTAATTACAAGAATTTATTAAAAACTAGCGATAATAAATTAGATACGAGAAAAGAAGGTCAGATCATAATGAAAAAAAATAGTAAAATGGAAGAAGAAAGATTTTATTATGAAGTTGGATGCTCAGGTCCCAGGTTAGCCCCTGGCGAGTATGTGTCAGTTGATTTTATAGGAGAATCAGGAACATTAAGACCATTTGGCAATAATAGTGTAAAAAGTGGAATAGGAGGAGGGGTGGATGGGGTTGCCAGAGATCGGTCAAAAAAATATGGTCTTCCAAAAGCAATAGAGGCGACATGGGTTTCGTATACAGACAGAAAGGTGTATTCTGTGTCCACTTTGATACCATACGACACAATACTATCATTGTTCAGAGATGGAGGTGTTCCATGTATTCCATTATCACAGGATTCAACAGGTGAAGAAATGACACGATTAATTCAAAGTCTAAATCTCTGTTTTCTGCCAGGCGGAAAGGTGATGTTATATGCGAAAGCACCCGTGAAAAGAATCCTGTTGGATTGGTCTGCTGTCGGTACAGAGGTTACTGATGATGAAATTTTATCAGATGTGTATGGTCGATGGGGATTAAAAAATATGGAGGAATACTATGATGAATTCTATTCAGATGAGTTTTCTAATTATGAACCATGGCGCAAATACGTACGAAAGCATGGTACGCTAGCTCCATTGTTGGAGCGATATCTTCAGAGGTTCAATTACACCTTGAATTTTGAGTTTGAGAATCAAGAGACATCCGTGTATTGTGTAGAATCCAAATTTACCAATGGAGAAAGGTATAGTAGAACATCAAAATACAATGAGGCCTTTGAGAGACCATCCCGTTTAAAAGAATTTTGGGCAATGTGGGATTACAATGATTCCCGTTACTCATGTTATATGTATTTCAATGAGGCAGAGATGCTCAAAGTGTTTGATGAGGCATACGGAGAGGACAGAACTCAAAAGGGAGAGTTGAAAATCAAGGTTTGCAAATACAACAACCTCTTTGACATATCATTGAATGTGGGCGACAAGTCCATCAAACTGGAGAAAACGGCGATACGAGTATTTCGACGTCCGATTGAAAATCCT